>Ga0316204_10002998_pt1 | contig 35692 bp, 30 predicted proteins | sample 6monrhotite_MG_2_FD_205661 | JGI IMG/M metagenome (GOLD analysis project Ga0316204, IMG submission 205661) | Microbial mat bacterial communities from mineral coupon in-situ incubated in ocean water Damariscotta River, Maine, United States -... | ecosystem: Environmental > Aquatic > Marine >... | reverse complement strand
CTGTGGTGTTTTTGAGCCCCCAAGAAATTCAGCAAGACTATGGCGGGGCGTTGACGGTTCTGGTGCGCACCGAAGCCAAGAAAGCTGTCGCCAAGGCCGAAGAAGCTACGCGGCAGGCCGACGAAGCGGAGCAGCAAGCTGCTCAACAGCAAGAGGAAGCCGCCAAGGCGGAAGAGGAGGCCGCCAAGGCTGACGAAGAAGCCGCTCAAGCTGAAGCCGAGGCTGCTGCCGCGCAGGTGGAAGCTGAAGCCGCGCAGGCGGAAGCCGAGGCCGCCAAGGCCGAAGCCGAGGCCGCCGTTGAGGCCGAGGCCAAGGTCGCCGCCGAGGCCAAGGTTGCAGAAACCGAGGCCAAGGCCGCCGAAGCCGAAGCGAAAGCAACCGCAGAAGCCGAGGCCGCTGCCGCCAAAACCGCGGAAGCGGAGGCGAAAATCGCCGTGGCCGCCTCCCAAGCCGAGGCCGCTGCCGAGGCCGAGCAACAGGCGACCGAGGCCGCCGCCGCCAAGCAAGAGGCCGAGCAATTCAGCCAGATGGCAGGCAATGCCGCGGAGGTGCAGCAACAGGTTTTCACGCAGTTCATCGAAACGGGTGAAGTCGATCCGAACCTTGTGCAGACGAGCCCCGCACCCGAACAGTCCGGCACGCCGGACGGTGGGCAGGACGGTGCACAAGATGGCGGGCAGGACAGCGGACAAAACGGGGCGCAAGATGAGGGCAGTGCCGCCGCCCAGCAAGCGTATACGGAGGCCATGGCCGCAGGCGCGACGCCGGAACAAGCGTTTGAAGCCGCTGCCTTGGCGGCAACGGACGGCAATCTGGACGATCCCGCCGTGGATGTCGCGCGCGCCGCGTTCGAAGAGGCCATCGCCAACGGCGCGACGCCGGAAGAGGCTATGCTCGCCGCGCAACAAGCCGCACAAGCCTTCGGGTTTGAACAGCAGGCTGGCCTGGACCCCAACGCACCGCCGCTAGACAGTCAGCCCGATGGCCAGTTCGATCCCAACGCGCCACCGCCGAACGGTTCGCCCGATGGTTCACCTGATCCCAATGCGCCCCAGGCAGGACCGAGCGAAGGGCCTGGGCTTGGAGATTTGCCGCCGCTCGACCCCAATCTGTCGCCGCAAGAAAACTTCGAAGCCATGGCCCAGGCCGCCACAGGCGGAAATCTGGACGATCCCGCCGTCGAGGCGGCGCGCGCCGCGTTCGACGAAGCCTTGGCATCAGGCTTGTCCCCGGCGGAGGCGCAACTGGCGGCGGAAAGTGCCGTGGCGTCGTTCCTCTCAGGTGGACAGGGGCTCTTTGACCCAGGCGATCCCAATCAACCGCCGCCGGATGCTTTCGTACAAGAAGGCTTTGGCTCAGATCCGTTGTCTCCGACCAGTCCGACCGGCTTTACGACGTTCGGTGGCGACTTCTATGGCGGAGACCCGTTCAGCCCTGATGGGTTCGAGCAAACTTTCGATCCGTTTTACAATGCTGCGTTCGATCCGTATTTTGGCGGTGGTGAAGGGTTCTATGACCCTTATGGAAACCTGTTTGATTCATTGTATGGCCCAGAGCAAGGAATCTACAATCCGTTCGATTTTTATGCGGGCGAAGACTATGGCGGGTACGATAATAATTACTTCGTCGATGAAGGCGTCATCGACGAATTTGCTCAAACCGTGGTCGCCCACGCTGGCGGTGGGGCGTTGGTCGGCAACAGCCAGAACACCAACTTTTATTTTTCATACGGCAACGTCAGTGGCGCCTACACCGTCACGGACCCTGGTGGCACCAACCAGATTTCCTTCGACAACCTGGACGACGTCAAAGTCAAAGTGGCGATGTCCTCAACGACGTCGTTTGCGGGCAATGTGCAGGTGTGGAGCGGTTTTGGCGCGACGGAATCGGCCGGGGCTGAAGAAGTCACCGTCGGTTTTTCGAGCATCAACCAGTTTCTATTGTCGGATGGGATTGCGCCGCATTTGGCATCGGATACGTTCCAAACTTTCCAAACCACCGACATTTTGGTTTTGCCGGCCTTGAAAACCGGCGAATCGGGTTATGTGATCGCCGGGACGAAAGCGGCGGCTGATACCATCACGCTGACGGAAAGCTTTGGCGGTGCGATCGTGTTCGGTAAGGATTATGGCGATACGTTCAACATCAACACCGCGTCCTCTTTGATCGCCATTGGCGGCATCACCAGCACGGACAACAACGCCAGCAATACGACGAATAGCGCCGCGGCGAACTATTTGATCCCCGATTCCAACATCAACCATTTTACCTATGCCGGATTTGGTTCAAGCACCCCCTTGTTTGTCAACCTTTATGGCTCCTCAAACGAAAGAGGTGGTGATGCCTTGGTTTCGGACTCACAACACAATTCGACACTCCATCACGATTTATGGGATGTCGGCCATTTTACCGCATCGGCGGCAGGGGACACGATTACCGTCACCAGCGGCAACTTCAACACCATTGAGGCTGGCGATGGCGATGACACCATGACCGTCGCAGGATATCTGCTGAGCAAATCGACGACCTTCGATGGCGGCAACGGCACGGATACCTTGGTCGTGACCGCGCGCGGCGGGACGTCTGTGGATTTGAACTCGACTGCGGCCACGGTGCAGAATTTTGAAAACTACACCTTAAATGGAGCAACGGCGAACGCGGGCGTGACGCTCACCGGCGTTTCCAATGCCGCGACGTCGATTACCGGCAGCCACTATGACGATACCTTGCTCAAGGGCGGGACGGGCGTTGATGTCCTGACGGGATTGGGCGGTGTTGATACGCTGACGGGCGGTGGCGGCGTGGACGTTTTCCGTTATCTATCCCCCACGGCGGACGGTGGAACGACGGGCGATGTCTTGACGGATTTCACAGGGGGGCTTGATTTTACCGGTTCGGCGGGGGATGGCGACAAAATTCAGTTCAGCACCCCCGGTTTCGGCCTGTCATCGATCGTTTACGATGAAGTCACATGGGACGGCAGCGCCATCACCAGCACGTTCGGCAATCTGTCCGGCACAAGCTCATCGTCTAATGTCATCGTCTTCACCGGCGCAACGGCGGGGACCGTCGATAATGTCCGCACGGCGTTGTCATCCGGGGATTCGAGTGCGACCAATTCATTGGCGGGGACCAATGCGGTGGTTATCTTCAACGACAGCAACAACGGCAATCTGGGCACCATGTACTATGTGGATAATGTGTCCAGCAGCTCGGGCAACTACACTCTGTTGGCTGAGTTTTCTGGCGTTACGTCCGACTTGGTGCACCTGCAAAGTTCGGATTTTGCCGTCTATACACCGGCTTGATGGTTGGCAAACCGCTGGCGGGTGTGAGGGAATAATTCAAACACAAGGGAATCGTTACGGTTTCTTAGAGTTTTGACTTTATTTGTCACAGGGGTGGGCCTACATTTGTGCGAAGGCGTTGGTGAATTTGAGGGGGAATCCCGTGCGAAAAATCGTGCGTAAATCTTTGAGCTTTAAAGTGACGCTGTTGAGCAGCGTTTTGTTCGTATCCCAGATGACGCTGATGTCTGGGGCAAGCGCGGCGGGGCTTGCCGATGAGCTTTCGGCATTGCTGGCGCGCCACGAACAGATCAAGGCGGCCCAGGCCGATTTGGCCGCTGCAAAGGCCAATGTCGAGATTGCTGGCGGCGGATACTATCCGACGGCGAGCATCACCGCGAACCTGGGTAATGAGCACATTGCGACCCACAACCCGACCAGCACGCGGACCACATCATCCATGGCCCCGCGTGAGGTCGATTTGAGCCTGACGCAAACGGTGTGGGATTTCGGCACCACGGCAGCGACCGTCGACAGTTCCAAGTTGGCGGTCGATCAAGCGCAAGCGGTTTTGAAACAGACCCGCCAAGGCGTTCTTCTTGCGGCGCTGAGCGCGCAGTTGAACGTGGCCAGCGCCGCGCGCGTTTTGGATCACCAGACGAAAAGTGAAGCCAGCATCAAACGTCAGACCGAACTGGAAAATGCCCGCGTACAGCGCGGTTCCGGTTTTTCCACCGACGTTTTGCAGGCCAAAACCCAACTGGCGGGCGCTCAGGCCGCCCGGGTGCGCGCCGAGGGCGCCTTGCGCCAGAGCTTGAACCGCTATCGCGCCGTGTTCGGCGACCCGCCCAGCGACATCGTCGGCCTTGAATTGCCCAACATCAAGGGCATTGTTTTGCCGGCAAGCGAAGAAGAGGTCGTGAGCGCCGCGCTGGAAAACAATCCGCAGGTGAATATTTCCGCCATTCAGGTCGATATCGCCGACACGGAAATCGCCCGCGTCACGGCGGCCAACTATCGCCCGGCCATCACCGCGAGCGCGGAACAGAAATACAAACGCGATGTGAGCGGCACCATCGGCGTCAAAAACGAACGCTTGGTGAAAGTCGAAGCGACGTTCGACTTCAATATGGGTTGGACTGCAGCCAACACGTTGTTGGCCTCCAAGTCTGGATACGCCGCATCGAACAGCCGCCTCAAAGACACCCGCGACCAGATCGAAGAACAAGCGCGCAACGCGTGGCAAAGCCTCGTCACGGCGCGGGCGAATGCCGATCTCTTGAAGAACCAAGCCAATATCGCCGGTGAGTTTTTGGATTTGGCGCGCAAGGAACGCACCTTGGGGCAACGCTCCTTGATCGACGTGTTGTCCGGCGAAACGTCCTTGATCAACGCCCTGGCCGCGGCGGACCGCGCTGAAACCGATGTCGCCATTGCGACATTGTCGGTGCTTAACGTCATGGGGCAATTGGATCTTTCCGTGCTAAAGTAAGGCGGCGTCGGAGTTTTTAACCGACACCGTTTAGGCAGGAGCACGAGCGTGGGCGAGCTTTTCAAACGTCTCAAGGCATATCCATCCGTAACTTTGGAACTCATCGGCGCATCTCTGTTCGCCAACCTATTGGCGCTGGCGTCGCCTTTGTTCGTGATGCAGGTGCTCAATCGATATGTCTCGCACGGCGTGGATTCCACCCTCTTCACGTTGACGTCCGGGGTGCTGGTCGCCATCGTTTTCGAAGTGTCGTTTCGACAAATCCGCCTGAAGATCGCAACCGCCCTGTCCCAACCGTTCGATCGCGCCAATGCAGGCGCGACCTACGAGGTTCTGTTGGGTGCACGCGCGGACGTCTTGGCGCAAATGTCGCCGGGGCAAAAACGTGAATTCGCCGTGGCGTCGGATGCCATCCAGCAGGCATACGCCGCGCCCAACATGGCGGCTTACCTGGATTTGCCGTTTGCCGGGGTGTTTTTGTTTGCGTTGACGATGCTCAGCCCGCCGTTGGCGGTCATCGCGTCGATCTTCGTACTGATCGCGATCACTCTGGGGTGGGTGAACCTCAAGGCCATGAAACGGCCGACGGAACGTTTGCAAGGGCAAATGGCCGAGCGCCAGGGCTTGCTCGACAGCGCCATTTCCGATCCCGACAGTGTGCGCGCCTTTACCGCCGAGGCTTTTCTTCTCAAGCGCTGGAACAGAATGCAGGATATCCTCGACGGCGTGCGCGCCGCCATGTCGTCGCGTCAAGGCGGGGGGCAGAACTTGACCCAGGGGTTGCAGGCGATCATGTCCACGGCCATCATCGCAACCGGCGGCATGCTGGTCGTCATGGGAAAGCTGGATGTGGGGTTGTTGATTGGGGCGAATATCCTAGCAACGCGAACATTGGGTCCGATCGTTCGCATCACTCAGTCCGCGGGCTTACTGGCCAACGCCAAAGCGGCGCGGGGCACCTTGGACAACCTCATGCGCATTCCCCGCGAAGCGCGCCGGGGCTCTGCATTGGGCGCATACAAAGGCGGCATTGAGCTTAAAGACCTGGGCTTTGCCTATTCTGGACAACCCACGCCGTTGTTTGAAAGTTTGAGCCTTAAACTGGAACCGGGCGCATTGTTCGTGGTGTCGGGGGCGAACGGCACCGGCAAAACCACCTTGGCGCGCCTTTTGGCGGGCTTGATGGCTCCGTCGCGCGGCCAAGTCCTGGTCGACGGTGTCGATCTGACCCAAGTTGCGCCCGAATGGTGGCGCCGTCAGATCGTGTATCTGCCCCAAGAGCCAGGCTTCTTCAGCGGCACGGTTCGCGATAACATCACCGCGTACAATCCCGGTCTCGATGAAAAGGGGCTTAACGCCGTGATCCGCAATGCGGGGCTGGAAGCATTTTTTTCCCGAAGCCGCGAAGGCTTCGACATGGCCTTGCAAGCGGGTGGGCGCAACCTGCCGCTGGGCATTCGCCGCCGCTTGGCGTTGGCCAGGGCGCTGGCATCGGACGGACGTCTGGTGATCTTGGACGAACCGACGGAGGGACTGGACGGCGAAGGCACGCAGCAAATCGGGCGGGTGATGAACACGCTCAGCCAAAAAGGCTGCACCATCATCGCGTTGTCGCACGACCCCAACATTATTAAAGGTGCGGTGCATATTTTGGACTTGAACGCCAAGCCGGTGCCGCGCCTGTTGCATGTTCAAGGCGACGGGGCCACCGTGAATGGGGCCACCGTGAACAAGGGGGGCGCATGAACGCCAAGCGTGAACTCAACATCAGCAAGGAAACGCATCTGTTCCTGCTGACCCTGATCGGGGTGATTGTCGCGTTTGCGGTCTGGGCGACGGTCGGGCGGCTCGACGTGGTGAGCTTCGCCGTGGGCGACGTGGTGCCCTCGTCCCAGGTCAAAACCGTACAGCACTTGGAGGGCGGCATCGTCGCCGACATCATGGTCCGCGAAGGGGATCGGGTGAAGAAAGGCCAGCCCTTGTTGGCGCTGGAATCCACGGCTAGCGGCGCGGATGTGCAGGAATTGAACGTGCGCATCGTGTCGCTGACCGCCGATGTTGCGCGCCTGGAAGCCGAAGTGCGCGGCGAGGAGATCGCCTTCCCCGAAGGTTTTACGCAAGAGCATCCGGTTCTTGCGCAACAGACGACGGCGATGTTCGACAACCGCCGCACCCAGTTTGACAACGACATGGCGACCCAGGTCGCTCTGATGAACCAGCGCTTGCGTGAAAGCGATGAGATCAAAGCGCGCCTAGCCAACACCCATCAAAAGCTGAAACTTCTGCAAGAGCAAGTCGCCATCAGTGAAGAGTTGCTGAAAGACGACCTGACCAATCGCATGCTGCACCTCAATTTGCTCAAGGAGGTGGCGAACCTGGAAGGCATGATTTCCGAAGATAAGGCGGCGCTCAATCGTTTGGCGTCCGCCTATGAGCAGGAACGCCTCAACAAGGACAGCATCGAAGGCCGTTTTCGCATCGAAGCGCGCAAGGACTTGGATGAAAAGCGACGCTCCTTGGACGAGTTCAAAAACCGCGTGCGCAAGTTCGAAGATAGCTTCAAACGCAGCGTTCTGGTCTCTCCGGTCGAGGGCGTGGTGATGACGTTGCATGTCGTGACGCGGGGCGGCGTGATCCAGCCGGGCGGCGCGGTCGTGGATATCGTTCCGGTGGGCGACGCCATGGTGGTCGAAGCCAAGCTTGCGCCCCAAGACGTGGGCTATGTGCACGTTGGCCAGACGGCTCGTGTGCGTCTGGCATCCGGTGCCGGGGGGCGGTTCGATCCTCTGGAAGGCACAGTTGTCAGCGTCAGTCCGGACACCGTCGAAACCAAGGACGGCAAAAGTTTTTACAAGGTGCGCATCAAAACCGATCGCGATTATTTCGATAGCCACGGCCAGCGCTATCAATTGGTGCCGGGTGTACAAGTGATGTGTTCGATCGTCACGGGTACGCGTTCGGTGATGGAATACATCGCCGCGCCGTTCATGGGTTCGTTTAAGACCGCGCTTCAGGAACGCTAGGGCAGGTCTCGGTCGTGAGCGGCAGGCGATGGTAAACATCCCAGTTGGCCCCCGCTAAACCCCAATAATCAGAAGAACCAATCCAGCCATATATGACGGGTGATCCGTCATCGGCGCTTTTTCCACCTAGGCATACGAGTTTTTTTGCAACGCCGGTTTTGCGCAAGACCAAAACAAGCCAGTCCGGGCGGTCGTGCGCAACGTCCTTGGGCGCGCTGTAACGCATCGTCTTGGTCAAATGGTGGCGTTGCGCTAAATAATTGAACACCATGGAAAAGCGAAAGGTATGGTCGCTGCCGACGGTGATGGTCTGGCCGGGGGCGTTTTGCGTGATAAGGTCGTAGACTTCGCTGTAGTTGCCGCGCCCTACTTGATGAAAGCGCGTTACGGCCCAGGCGTTGGCGCTGACCAATGCAAAGATCGCAAGCCCGGTGAGGACACGACCGATACGCTCACGGTGGCGCAGATCGCCTGCCAGATCGGCCAGCAGCAGCGGCACGAATGCGATCATCGCAATGAAATAGCGCCCAAACGGCACGTTGGGCTGACCCAGCGCCAGATAGAGCAGCGGGGTGCCGATAAAGAGCGTGGCGTAAAGAAGCGCCCGCGAACGGCTTTCCAGCAATAGCCACGCAATTGCGCCGAGCATTAAAATGAAGAACAAGCCCGAGTGCAAGCCCGCCAAGCCCGCGCCAAAGCCGCCGGTGGTGAAGCGCACGATGGAATCCAACGCGCCGAGGAAGCAGCCTTCGTCCGGGCAATACTCCGCCCCCCCACCGTACCAGCCGCGGGTCAGGTGATTGAGGCCGTAAATCAAGCCCGCGCCGATCAACGCCAGACCGCCGGCAGCCGGGGCGCTAAAGCGCATCGTTGCGTGAACGGACGGCCAGAACCCTAACCCGTCTTTGAGCCGACGTAGGCCAAAGGCGATGCTCATCATAAAGACGATGGGCAAGATGGAAAAATGCGAAAGGGCGCCCAACGTCACCGCCCCGGCAAACAGCCATCGCGCGGCTCCCGTCGGGCCTTGCGCCCGATCGACGGTACCGAAAGCGATGTAGGCGAACAGGATCATCAAACCATAACCGCGTGCTTCCGATCCGAAATGGACCAACGGATACAGCACCGCCGTCAGTAGCATGGCGATCAACACACGGCCTCCACCATCGCGCGCAACGGCCCAGCCGGCCGCCACAATGGACAGCGCACCGGCGACGATGGACGCCAGACGGTACACCCAAGGCGCCTGATCCGGTCCGGCTAGGTATAGATAGAGGGTGTTGAGTGGGTGATTGTTGTCGTGGATGACGTTCCAAAAGACTTCATGCCACGCGCTCATCGTGGCCGCGAGGTTGAGCGACCAGATTTCATCCTGCCATAGATCGCCCTGTGCGCTTTGTACACGAAGTCCCACGCCGAGTGCGACGATCAACACCGCCAACACGATGTGTGCGGGGCGCAATGGCGCGTTGCTCTGTGCGCGGTGACCAAACGCCATAGGGGCTCCTCCATTTCTCAGGACAGGGAAGCGGAAGAGCGCTTAAAAATCAAGGACAATAAAGTGTTAGTGGTTACAACTGCGGATCGCCGACGAACGGGTTGGTGATGCGTTCCTCGCCGAACGTGCCGGTGGGACCGTGACCGGGCACGAACGTAACGTCGTCTCCCAAGGGCCACAGCTTGGTGGTGATCGACGTAATCAGCGTGTCGAGATCGCCGCGCGGAAAGTCGGTGCGCCCGATGGAACCCTTGAACAACACGTCGCCCACTTGCGCGACCTTGGCCTCAGTGTTGTAAAAAACGATGTGGCCAGGCGTGTGGCCGGGGGTGTGCAAAACGTTGAGGGTCTGGTTGCCGAATTCCACCGTGTCGCCGTCGTTCAGCCACGCATTGCCGCTGACGTCGCGCCCGCCGCCGAGGCCGAACTTCTGCCCGCCTTCGACCACCTTGGTGGTGATGAATTCATCGTCCTTGTGCGGGCCGATGATCGGCGCACCGGTGCGCTCCGCCAAATCCATCGCCCCGCCGATATGATCAAAGTGACCGTGGGTGAGCAGAACCTTGACCACCTCAAAGCCGCTCTCGGCGATGGCGTCTTGCACCACATCGATGTCGCCACCGGGATCAATGACCACGCCTTGCAGGGTGTCGGTACACCACATCAAGGTGCAGTTTTGTTGTAGCGGGGTGACAGGGATGACGGCAACCTTGAGGCTCATTTGGGTTCTCCGAATGCCTTCTCATTCAATAGGTCGTACGCGGACCGACAAGAGCGGGCTGACATCTTGTCCAGTACCGGACTTTAAACACGCTCTTTCACATTCTGGTTGTGGGCGGATGTAACGTCTGTCGGTAAGTTCATCATCAATTTTTGGGATTGAGAGTTGCTAAGGCGAAATCTCATAAAGAGTACATCGTCAACGATCAATTGGCCATCGTCCGTAAAGCCCAAACGAGCTAAAGCTTTTGAATTTTTCCGGCCTGGAGGAAGCAATATTGTTATCGAGGTAAGGTTCATTTGGTTAAATGCCTGATCTTTGACAATATTGAAAATCTTTCGTCCCCATCCCCAAAATTTTGGGTGGAGAACCAGGGCAAAATCCGCATCCCCATGCTCCGGTTGCAATCCCCCCCAGCCAGCGAATTCACCATTGACGAGAAAAGCCCAAGGACCAAACCCATGATTGTCCCAGAGCTGCTTTTTTGCTTCCAAGAATGCTCGACACTGTTCGGCTGAAAAACCTTCGGTAAGCAATGGCATTTGTTTGCCGACCATCTCATTGTTCATAAGATCGATAATTTGTTCTTCCATGATTTCAAAGAGATGAACAAATTGTATTTCAACCATTAAGGCATCCTCTTGATGAACAATAACCTGGTGGATTTGCAATCAAATTGTGCAGGCCAAAGCCGTGATCGTGTCTTTGAAGCTCACTTGCCACTCCCTACAACCTCACCCCACAAATCGTAGGTACCCGATTTGGTGATGGTGGCTTTGACCATGTCGCCGGGTTTAAGGTCGGTTGCGCCGTCCAGGTAGACGTTGCCGTCGATTTCCGGGCTGTCGGCGTAGGTGCGCCCGACCGCGCCGGTGTCGTTGACGTCGTCGATCAGCACCTCCATGGATTGGCCGATGCGATCCAGAAGTTTGCGTTCCGAGATGTCTTGGGACAGTTCCATGAACCGTTCCCAGCGCGACAGCTTGTCTTCCGCATCGACGTGGTCGGGCAGGTCGTTGGCTTGCGCGCCTTTGATGTTTTCGTACTGAAAACAGCCGACCCGGTCCAACTGCGCGTCTTCCAAGAAGTTGAGCAGGGTTTCGAAGTCTTCTTCGGTTTCGCCGGGAAAGCCGACGATGAAGGTCGAGCGTATGGCGATTTCGGGACAAATCTCGCGCCAGCGCTCGATGCGCTCCAACAGCTTTTCTTTGTGCGCGGGGCGACGCATGGCTTTGAGCACGCTGGGGCTGGCGTGTTGAAAGGGGATGTCCAGGTACGGCAGAATTTTACCGTCGGCCATCAGTTCGATCACGCTGTCCACATGCGGATAGGGGTAGACATAATGCAAACGCACCCATGCCCCCAAATCGCCGAGCGTGTTGGCGAGCTCATGCATGTTGGTTTTGATCGGCTTGCCGCGCCAGTCATTTTCGACGGAGTTGAGATCCAGGCCGTAGGCGCTGGTGTCTTGGGAAATGACCAGCAGCTCTTTGACGCCGCTTTCGACTAGACGTTCGGCTTCGCGCAGAACCTCACCCACCGGGCGGCTGTCGAGTTTGCCGCGAATGTCGGGGATGATGCAGAACTTGCAGCTGTGGTTGCAGCCTTCGGAAATCTTCAGATACGAATAGTGGCGCGGCGTCAGCTTCATGCCTTCCGGCCCGACCAAGTCGATGAACGGATCATGCAGCGGCGGCACCGCATCGTGCACGGCGTTGACCACCTGTTCGTACTGATGCGGCCCGGTGACCGACAGCACGCCCGGTGCAATTTCGCGGATCGCGCCTTCGTCGATGCCAAGACACCCCGTGACGATCACCCGGCCGTTTTCGGCCATGGCTTCTTGCACGGCTTCCAGGCTTTCGGTGCGCGCGCTGTCGATGAAGCCGCAGGTGTTGACCAGCACCACGTCGGCGTCGTCGTAGCTTTCCGATATCTCATAGCCTTCCGCACCCAACTTGGTGAGGATGCGTTCCGAATCGACCAACGCTTTCGGGCAGCCCAGCGAAATGATACCGACTTTGGGGGGCGTTTTTTTATCCATTGGGACTATATATGGCCATCGTTTGGCCCTGTAAACAACGCTCACGGTTGTTTTTCATTGACCGGGCATGCCGTTCGATGCGTAATTTTGCCGTCATCCAATGCCGGTTGGGGGCTGGCGATGTCGGTATCTTAGATCTGGGGAAGAAGGACCAAACCCATGAATTGGCTCGATCAATACTTTGGCGTCACCGCCAAGGGCAGCACTTTGCGCACGGAATTTCTGGCCGGTTTCGCCACATTCCTGACCATGGCTTACATCATCGTGGTCAACCCCGCGATTCTGTCCAACGGCGGGTTGGATTTCGGTTCGGTCTTCGTCGCCACCATCATCGCCGCGATGGTCGGCAGTTCGATCATGGGCCTTTGGGCCAACTGGCCTGTGGCGCTGGCACCCGGCATGGGGCTCAACGCGTTCTTTACCTTCGGCGTCGTACTGGGCATGAAGCAGCCCTGGGAAGTCGCGTTGGGTGCGGTGTTCGTCAGCGGCGTGTTGTTTTTGATCCTGAGCCTCACGGGTTTGCGCGAATGGGTGATCAATTCGATCCCCAAATCCCTCAAGCTCGGCATCGGCGCGGGCATTGGCTTGTTCTTGGCCATCATCGGCCTGAAAAACGCGGGCGTGGTGGTCGATAACCCGGCGACCTTGGTGGGGCTGGGAGAAATCACCAGCCTTCCCGTGATTTTGTTCCTGATCGGTTTCGCCATCATGGTGGTCCTGGATAAGTTGCGTGTACCAGGCGGCATTGTGATCGGGATCATCGGTGTCAGCATCGTCGGTTGGGCCACAGGCACAACGGAACTGGCGGGTGTGGTCGGTTCGGTGCCGAGCCTGGAACCGACGTTCCTGAAGCTCGATATCCAAGGCGCGCTGACCGCGACCATGATCGGCGTGGTGTTCGCGTTCCTGTTCGTCGATTTTTTCGACACCGCCGGCACGCTCACCAGCGTCGCCAACATCGCGGGCAAAATTGACGACGACGGCAAGATCGAGAACATCGGGCGTGCGGTGATCAGCGATTCTGTGGCCACCATCGTCGGCTCGTTGTTCGGCACGTCCAACACCACGTCCTACATCGAAAGCGCGGCAGGCATCAAAGAAGGCGGGCGCACCGGATTGACGGCGGTCGTGGTCGCGGTGTTTTTCCTGCTATGCCTGGGCTTCGCGCCGTTGGCCAAGAGCATTCCAGCCTATGCCACGGGCGCGGCGCTGGTGTTCGTCGCCACCCACTTCATGCGCAATATGCTCGACATCGACTGGGACGACGTTACCGAATACGCCCCGGCGGTGCTCGCCGCGATCTTGATGCCGCTGACCTTTTCCATCGCCAACGGCATCGCCATCGGCTTCATCACCTATGCGGTGGTGAAAATCGCCAGTGGCCGAGTGGCCGACGCCAATCCGGCCGTGTTGCTGGTGGCGATTTTGGGCGTGCTGCACTACGTGTACGGCTGATCGGATGAGCGATAAAATCTTTATTACGGCCAATGAATTGCTGGAGGATTCCTTCCGCCTCGCCCATCAGATTTTTGACGACGGGTTCCGACCCAACTACATCGTCGGCATCTGGCGGGGTGGGACCCCGGTGGGCATCGCGGTGCAGGAGCTGTTGGAACATCGTGGCGTTTCCACCGATCACATTTCCATCCGCACCTCGTCCTACACCGGCGTTTGGCAACAAAGCGATGACATTCGCGTACACGGCCTGCATTACATCATCGAAAACGCGAATGCCGAGGACAGTCTGCTGATCGTCGACGATACGTTCGATTCGGGGCGTAGCGTCGACGCGGTGATCCAGAGAATCAAGAAACTGTCGCGCGCCAACACGCCCGGCACCATCAAGGTCGCGACGATTTACTACAAACCCACCAAGCGCAAAGTCGATTTCGAACCGGATTATTATGTCCGCGAAACCGACAAGTGGTTGGTGTTTCCCCACGAATTGCAAGGTCTCAGCGAAAAGGAAATCGCCGCCCACAAACCCCTCGCGTTGTCCGCCAAATAGCGCTTATCTATGCTACGGTATAGACCTGTACAGACGAGGGCGCTGCATGGGCAAGATGCTGAATTTACTGAAAGAAGGTGATCGGCGCACCACCGGCCGGGTGGCCGATGCGGTGCGCGCGGCCATCGGCAACGCCAACCTCATCGACGAGTTGGTGGAGCTAATGTCCCATTCCGACCCTGCGGTGCGCATGCGCGCGGCGGATGCCTTGGAAAAGGCCACGGTTCAGCACGCTGAGCTATTGATGCGCCACAAAGATTACCTTTTGGATTTGATCGAGGAGGCAAGCCAAAACGAGGTGCGCTGGCATCTTGCGCAAATGCTCACCCGTTTGGAGCTGGAGGCGGAAGAGATCGAGGGTTTGGCGCACATTTTCACCAAGTGGTTCGCACGCGCCGATAGCCGCATCGTGCGGACCTCGGCATTGCAGGGCATGGCCGACTTGGCGCATAAGGATGCAAGTTTGATAGAACCTGCGCTGAAAATGATCGAGCGCGCTTTGACCAATTCCGTTCCGGCGCTGAAAGCCCGCGCGCGCAAGCTGAAGGGGCCTTTGGAGCGTCTCAAGACCGATTAATCCTTGATTAGCAGGGAGTCTCGGATACAAATAGCCCCCTTATTCGGTACAGATGGAACGGACCCTCCTCATGAGCGGCAAAAACGACATTTATAAGCCACGCCCCATTTCGGGATTTTTGGAATGGCTGCCCGAGGTGCGCTTGGTCGAACAGCGCTGGTTGGACCACATCCGCGCGGCGTTCGAACAATACGGCTTTTGCTCCATCGAAACGCCGTCGGTCGAAGAGATCGACGTGCTGGCCGCCAAGGGCGGTGACGCGGACAAGGAAATTTACGGTTTGCGGCGCTTGGCCGCCGAACCGGGCGAGGACGATGCGCAAAGCGGTGGCGGGCGCTTGGCGCTGCACTACGATCTGACCGTGCCGATGGCGCGCTACGTCGCCCAGCACTTCGGCGATCTGGTGTTTCCGTTCAAACGCTATCAAATCCAGCGCTGCTGGCGTGGCGAACGCCCGCAGGAAGGGCGGCTGCGCGAATTCATGCAATGCGACATCGACGTCATCGACACAGGTGAGGTCTCGCTTCACTTCGATGCCGAAATCCCGGCGATGACCTTGGATGTGTTGAGCCGCCTGGACGTCGGTCCGGTGCGCCTGCACGTGAACAATCGCAAAATTCTGCAAGGGTTCTATCAGGGCCTGGGCATAGAAGACGTGGTGAACGCCATCCGCATCGCCGACAAGTTGGATAAAATCGGCCATGACGGCGTGATCAAAGGACTGACGGAGGAGTTGGGTCTTGCTCATTCGGTGGCAAGCAAATGCGTCGAGCTGGCCTCGATCCAGACCGAAGACGCCAGCTTCGCGGACGAGGTGCGCGCCTTCGGCATTGACAACGAACTGCTTGAGACCGGCCTGGAAGAGCTGACCTTCGTGATGCTGGAACTGGCACACCTGGAAAAGGGAACCGTGGTGGCCGATATGTCCATTGCGCGCGGTTTCGATTACTACACCGGCACCGTCTACGAAGGCAAGTTGGTCGATTACCCCGACTTTCCGACCGTGTGCGCGGGCGGGCGCTATGACAATCTGGTGGGATCGTATTCGCGCCAGAAATTGCCGGGCGTGGGCATTTCCATCGGTTTTTCGCGCATCTTCTCAAAGCTGGTGAAGGAAGGCCGCATCCAGGTGGGCGCGAAGTGCCCGACCGACGTGATGGTCGCATGCCTGCCGGGTTCGTCGCGCACAGATCTGGGCGTGACGTCGCGCAAGCTGCGCGAACGCGGCTTCAAGGTCGAAATGTATCACGAGGCCAAGTCGCTCAAGGCGCAGATGAAATACGCGTCGCGCAAAGGCATTCCGTACGTGTGGTTCCCCGCCAACGCGGAGCAGCCGGAACACGAAGTCAAGGATATGGAAACCGGCGCGCAAACGCCTGCGGACATCGACACCTGGAAGCCATAAATTTTTAAGGTTTGGCGGTAGCGATTTAGGCCCCGGTCAGGGTCGCGATGAACGTTTTCAAGTCCTCTTGCGACGGTGCAAACCAGTAGCTTCCCGTAACCGGCGTGGAAAAGTCCAGAAGGTGATCCGTGGTAGCGTCCGCATCCAGTCCGTACATGCTGTCCAGAACGTTGTCGAAACGTGCTTGTGCGCAAGCGAAGCCCAAGAAATAAAGCCCGTGCTCGCCTGCCGTGCCATAGGGAAAGCTGCGCCGGTACATCTTTTGCGCCACGCCGTGAATTTTAAGGTCCGTACGGCTGACGTGGCTGTCGGCGGGCTGGGCGTCGCCTTCCAATTCGATGCTGTCGGCTTTGGTGCGCCCAATCACGCGTTCTTGATCTGACACCTCCAGCGCCTTGAACTTAGGCAGGTCGTGCACCCATTTTTGCGACAACACGATGGACCCGCCCGCGCCGGGCTCACCATCGGGGACCTGGGCGGCTTCGTTTTTAGCTGCATCATCCTTGGGGTTGGCGCTGCCATCGACAAAGCCGGTGAGGTCGCGGCTGTCGTGGTAGACGAAGCCGGGCAGGTCGAGTTCGCGCACGGCGATCTTCGACAATGGGGCATCGATCGCCAGTACCGCGTCCATTACCTGATCGCGGTTGGGCGCGTGCAGCCACACCAGTATGTCGCGCTGGGTTGCCGGGGCGTGCGCTTTGCGGCCGTCTAGGGGCTGGAAGTCCGTAAAGCCGCTGGGCATGCATTCCCGCGCCAAACGCGCCCAGGTCGTTGCGCCGAAAGCGAATACGACTTCGGCAGCGGCGGCCTCAGAGGCGTTGACGGCCGCTTGCAGGGCGGCGGCGATGGTGTGCGGTGTTGCGTTTGGGGAAAGCGCGTACTCCAACGCATGCAGATAGCGGTGCCCCTCGACGAAAATGCCGTTTTGCGGTGTGCCCATCACGGTGTTCCTCCCCTGGTGGTCAATTCTTTGGAATGATTTTGCCCGGATTGAGAATATTGGTGGGATCGAGCGCCGTTTTCAACACGGTCATGACCTCGACGGCCTCCACCCCCAGCTCCCGGCGCAGATATTTCGTCTTGCCTTGACCGACGCCATGCTCGCCCGTGCAGGTGCCGTCCAGGTCCAGGGCCTGTTCGACGATGGCGGCGTTGAGGCGTTCGGCTTCTTCGGCTTGGGCTGCGTCGTTCGGATCGAACAACACCATGGTGTGAAAGTTGCCGTCTCCCACATGGCCCAAAATGAGCCCGCTCAGGGCGCTCTTTTCCAGGGCCTCGTGGGTCCGGCGGATACAATCGGCCAGATTGGAAATCGGCACGCACACGTCGGTGGTCAACGCGTGCGCGCCGGGTTGCAGCGCCAGACCCGCATAGTACATGTTGTGGCGCGCCGACCACAGGCGCAAGCGCTCTTCGGGCTTGTCGGCCCATTGAAACTCGACGCCGCCCAACCCTTCGGCAAGGGACTTGAGCGTTTCGACCTGCTCCGCCACGGATGCGGGCGCGCCTTCGAATTCCAGAAACAAGGTTGGCGCTTCGGCGTAATCGAGCTTCGCATGGCGGTTGACCGCAGTCATGGAAACGGCGTCCATCAATTCCATGCGTGCCATGGGCACACCCATCTGGATCGCGCCGATCACGCAATCGACGGCACTTTCGATGGTGGGGAACGGGCACACGGCGGCGGTGACGGTTTCGGGAATGCCGTGCAGCTTCACCGTCGCCTGGGTGATGATGCCCAGCGTGCCTTCGGAACCGATCATCAACCGCGTCAGGTCGTAGCCCGCCGCTGATTTGCGTGCGCGGTTGGCGGTTTTGAGCACGCGGCCATCGGCCAACACGACTTCCAACGCCAAGACGTTGTCCTTCATCGAACCGTAGCGCACGGTCGAGGTGCCGCTGGCGCGGGTTGCACACATTCCGCCGATGGTGGCGTCCGCGCCGGGATCGACCGGAAAAAACAAGCCGGTATCGCGCAGGTGGGCGTTGAGCTGTTTACGTGTCACCCCCGGTTGCACTACGGCGTCGAGGTCCTCGTCATGCACGGCGAGGATGGCGTTCATGTGGGAAAAGTCGATCGAGATACCGCCGAAAGGCGCGGCGACGTGACCTTCCAGAGACGTTCCCGCGCCGAACGGGATCAAAGGCACCCCCACGCTGTGGCACAACGCGGCCAGTCGGCTGACTTCGTCGGTTGAGGCGGGGAACACCACCGCATCAGGCGGTTCGCTGGCCATGACGCCTTCCCCCCGGCCATGGGTTTCGCGCACGCCCGGATTGAACGTCAGGCGTTCGCCGAACAGGGCTTGGAGTTGCGGATGGATCGCGGCGATGGTGGAGGGGACGGACATGTAAGTTCATCTCAGTTTGCGGGTTGGGCGGATGAACGTGTGAGCAGATCGGTCAGGTCGCGAATGCGCCCTTGCGCCATGGCGTTTTTTCGCCGCTCGTCGTCCAACTGGTACGACATCTCGCTGATATGGCGGATCAGGCGCGTGTACTCGCCGTAGGGGATGGTTTGCGCGCTAAAATTGCCTTTGCCAAACACCACGGGAGCCGAGGATTGCCCAATGATGCTGAGCGCGTAAGGATTGGTCAAGCTTTGGGGGACCATCCGGTCCGCGCGGGGTGGAATTTCGTCGTACGTCACCTCGATCAGCCCATCAGTGGTGCGCACATCGGAAATTTTGACTTTATATCCACCGCTGTTGCGCGTGCCCAACAGCACCGCAATGACCATATCGCGGCTGAAATCAACGCTTATGGGCCAGTTGAGACGCTGGTCAGCTTGGAACTTTCGCCACTGTTCAAGTGTGCGCAGGACGTGAACGCCTGATGCACCGGGGCCGACCAGATCGCCGTGGGCAGTTGCGCTTTGCGCGATGAGCGTTGAACTGAGCGTCGAGCTTGTTGCCCATGTGGCGGGGGCCCATCCAGGTGTGGCGGCGAGGGCGATGGACAGCGTTAAAACGGAAAAAAGGTTTTGCATGGGCTTCAATCGTTGTGCAGCCAGCGCCGGATGACACCGAGACTTTTGTTTGGGTGCTCTTTGATGATCACGGCGATTTTCTTTTTCAGCACGCGCTCACGCTTCAAGCGTGCGGGACGTTTTTGCATCTCGCCCGCCATCCTTTCGCTGACTGGTTTAGTCCGCTCGATCATAAGTTCTCGCGCCAACATGGCTTCTTCGTTTCAATCGACAACCATCATGGACGGTAATGTGTCGCGGGCCAAGAGGGAACAAGGGGATGCATGGATGCGTTATCGTAGGCAGTGGTGAGCGCGCAATGGCCAGTGTGAAAAGACTGTTTTTCATGCTCCTTCCATCCGTAAAAAGGAGACAGCGTAACGATGACAGTTGAAGGAGTCGTTTATTTTGTGTATTTGTGGGATTAATCATTGTCGATTAATCTAAAAATACCATCTATAAAGAGTTGTGATTATTGAGTCTTTGGTTGTGGACAAAAAACATAAGGATTTCCGGGCCATTCCGACTTATGATTGCATTTGGGAAGGGCAGACAAAAAGGTGTTCAATATGAGTGCAACTGCAAAAGCAAAACTTGCTCCACGAAAGACTAAGGACGGTCCCACGCCGATTGACGCTCACGTTGGCGCACGCATTCGTGCACGGCGCGGCCTGTTGGGAATGAGCCAAAAAGATCTTGGTGAAAAAGTCTCTTTGACGTTTCAGCAAATTCAGAAATATGAACGTGGCGCGAACCGTATCGGCTCCGGCCGTCTGTTCGAGTTCAGCCGTATTTTGGGCGTTCCCATTTCGTACTTCTTCGATGAAATGACGTCGGAGCTGAAAGCTTACGCCGAAAAAGGCGCGAAAAAGGGCAAACCCATTCCGGCCAGCGCGCCGGATGCGGAAATCCTGGATCGCCGCGAAACGTTGGAACTGGTGCGGACATTCTACCAGATCGACGATGCCGTCGTGCGCCAGCGCTTTTTAGAGTTGATGCGCGAGTCCGCACGGATGTGCTCTAAGTAATAAAATAGCCAGCTTGACGATGACAAAGGCCGATCCACCGTCTGGTGGGTCGGCCTTTTTCGCGCGGATATCGGATTGCACTTCGTCGAAATGCGCGTTTAAATCACGCATTAAAAAACACGGCGCGGGGGATTCTCCGTTTCGAGGTATGACAGTAAAAGCGCGTTGCGCTGACGGGAACCACCACCATGACCGATTTGGACATCGCCCGGGCGACCACGCCCATGCCTATCGAGGATATTGCAGAGAAGCTTGCCATTCCCGGCGATGCATTGCTGCGTTACGGCGATGACAAAGCCAAGGTCGCGCTGGACTGGATCGACGACCAGAACAGCCGTGAAGATGGGCGGTTGATCCTGGTCACGGCCATTTCCCCGACCCCGGCGGGCGAGGGTAAGACCACAACCTCCGTTGGATTGGGCGATGGGCTTTCGCGCATCGGCAAGAAAACCGCGATTTGTTTGCGTGAACCCAGCCTGGGTCCGTGTTTCGGCATGAAGGGGGGAGCCGCAGGCGGCGGTCACGCCCAAGTCATTCCCATGGAAGACATCAACCTGCATTTCACCGGTGATTTTCACGCCATCGCGGCGGCCAACAACTTGCTCGCGGCGATGATCGACAATGCCATCTACTGGCGTCAAGACTTGCATCTGGACAATCGCCGCATCAGTTGGCGACGTGCGGTGGACATGAACGACCGTTCGTTGCGCGACATGGTCACCAGTCTTGGCGGCGTGTCCAATGGCGCGCCTCGCCAGGGCGGGTTCGACATCACGGCGGCCAGCGAGATCATGGCCATCTTGTGCCTCGCCACCGACTTGGCCGACCTGCAACGTCGCCTCGGCAACATCATCATCGGCCAAGACATGGATCAACGCCGCTTTGTGCGTGCATCCGAAATCAATGCGGAGGGCGCGATGACCGCGCTGCTCAAAGACGCCCTTAAACCCAACTTGGTACAGACCTTGGAGGGCACGCCCGCGTTCGTGCACGGCGGCCCGTTCGCCAACATCGCGCACGGCTGCAATTCTTTGATGGCCACCAAGACGGCCTTGAAGTGCGCAGATTACGTGGTCACCGAGGCGGGCTTCGGCGCGGACTTGGGCGCGGAGAAGTTTTTCAACATCAAATGCCGCAAGGGCGGATTGTCGCCCAGCGCCGTGGTGTTGGTGGCGACGCTGCGTGCGTTGAAGATGCAAGGCGGCGCGCAAAAGGGCGAATACGATCACCCCAACGAAGAGGCGTTGGTCAAAGGCTTCGCCAATCTTTCGCGTCACGTCGAAAACCTGCGCCATTTCGGCGTGCCGGTGGTGGTCGCCATCAACCACTTTCCCGACGATGATGCAGATGAAACGCATTTGGTGCGTCAGCACTGCGCGGAACTGGAGGTCGGTGCGATTTCGTCCACCCACCACGCCGACGGCGGCAAGGGCGCTGAGAATTTGGCCCGCGCCGTGGTGGATTTGGTGGAAAGCGAACCCACGGATTTCCACACCCTATACCCCGACACCATGCCGCTGTGGGATAAAACCCGCACGGTGGCGCGCCTGATGTACGGCGCACAAGGCGTGATCGCGGACAAAAAAATCCGCGCCAAGTTCAAGATGTACCAAGACAGCGGTTTCGGCGAGTTGCCGGTGTGCATCGCCAAGACGCAATATAGCTTTTCCACCGATCCCGATCTTCTGGGCGCACCGAGCAATCACGTCATGCCGGTGCGCGACGTGCGCCTGTCGGCGGGCGCGGAATTCGTGGTGGTGATCTGCGGCGACATCATGACCATGCCGGGCCTACCACGCCACCCGTCGGCCGAGAACATCCGTGTGAATGCAAACGGGGAGATTGAGGGACTGTTTTAGGCGACGTAGCTCACGCGAGGGCGAAGTCCGCATAGAGGCTGTCGGGTGCGCCGAGGATGACAAAGCGATTTCTACCGTTTGTTTTAGCTTCGTAGAGAGCCTTATCCGCCAGCTCGAACAATTTTTTTGTATTGATGGGATCGCTTTTCCTCGGCACTCCGATGGCCATTCCGATGCTCAGCGTGATTTGGCATATCCCATCCGGGCTATGCAGTTTCGCTTTGCTGTTGATGATGTGCATGATCTTCTCGCCGAGGGGCGGTAAGCTGGCTGGGGCGACGCCGGGTGCGATCACCGTGAATTCATCGCCACCGTAGCGTGCCACCACATCGGTGGCCCTGCAGCCTTCCACCAACAATTCCGCAGTGAGCTTGATTGCTTCATCGCCCTGTGCATGGCCGAGAGTGTCATTGATGTCCTTGAAGTTGTCTATGTCGATCATGATGACTGTTATGGGCTTATTTTCGCGTGAGGCACGGGAGGCCTCGCGCAGGCCGAGTTCCATTAGGCCGGCACGGTTCCAGATCCCGGTTAATGGATCGATCAGTTTGTCGCGCTGGGCGGCGACCAAAGACAGCAAGAGGGCCTCCTGCGTGTCGTTGAGTTTTCGATTGTCCATGATGATTTCGACCATACGACCCAAGTCTTGGAGTATTTGCGCTTCCTCGTCGGAGAAGTCGCGGGCGTGTGGTGAAATCACGCACAAGGTGCCAATACGAAAGCCTTCACTGTTCGTGAGGGGACGGCCGGCATAAAATCGAATTTTCGGCCCGTCGGTCACGAGCGGATTGTCATGAAAACGCTCATCCTTGGCGGCATTTTTGACCACGAAATCTTGATCATGATGGATGGCGTGGCCGCAAAACGAGATGTCGCGCGGGGTTTCGGTCGCGTCCAGCCCAACACGCGACTTGAACCATTGGCGGTCTTTATCAACGAGGGAAATCAGCGCAATTTCCGTCTTAAAGATTGTTTTTGCCGTTCGCGTGATGCGATCAAGATCGGCCTCGCGCGGTGAGGACAGGAGGTTCATCCGCCCCAACGAGGCGACGCGGTCTTCATCATTTTCAGGAAGAGGAGCATGGAGCATAATGCAGATACCTTCTATCTGTATCGTTACTCGCCCGCCCTGCTTACAGACATGGGAAAGAGCATGGCCCTTTTCAAGACAAGATGCTCAAAGTCGAAACGCTCGTGCCATGGATTTAGCGGTTATTCTATCATACCTGAAAGCAGGAAGGCTTCGGCTTCGTCTTTAGGTAGCGGCTTGCTAAACAGATAACCTTGTAAATAATCGCACTGTATTGCGGACAGATATTGTTTTTGAAGCTCTGTTTCGACGCCTTCGGCAACCACTTTCAGGCCCAGCTTGTGAGCCAGAGCGACCGTGGCGGAACTGATGGCGGCATCGTTTTTGTCCGTTGTGATTTCATTCACGAAAGAGCGATCAAGCTTCAGGGTCTGAATGGGCAGGCGCTTGAGATAGGCCAGCGACGAATATCCCGTTCCAAAGTCGTCGATGGCGATGTCCACGCCGATGTTGCGCAGCGCAGTTAGGTTGACGATTGCCTCGTCGGGATTGTGCATCGCCGTGGTTTCCGTGACTTCAGCCTCGATCTCACCGTCGATGATGGCGTAGCGCTGAAAAGCGGTTTCGAACTGTTCGATAAGGCGTGTCGAATACAGTTGGTTGACGGACAGGTTGATGGCGATGCTGATTCGTATGCCCTTGTCGCGCCATTTCACCAGTTGCCGACAGGCTTCGTCGATCACCCATTCCCCAATGGGAATGATCAGGCCGGTGTCCTCGGCGAAAGCGATGAAATCGTCGGGTGGGACGAGCCCTCGTTCGGGGTGGCGCCAGCGAATGAGCGCTTCGACCCCGTAAACGTGCATATTAAATGCATCAATCTTAGGCTGATAAAAGAGTTCAAATTGCTCGTTTTCCAGGGCCGCTCTCAGATCTTTTTCAAGGTTGACGCGCGCTTGCACCTCAGTGTTCATTTCGGGGGTGAAATATTGGTGCCCGTTTCGGCCCTGCGCTTTTACGTGATACATCGCGGTGTCGGCGTGTTGCATCAACACTTCTACGCTGTCGCCATCCATGGGAAAGAGGCTGATGCCGATGCTGGAACTTGAGCGCACTTCGCCAGGTCCGGCCTGATAAGGTTCGCTTAACGTGCGCAAGATTTTTTCGGCAATGGGCGTTGCGTCGGTGCTTTTATTAAGGCCGTTGAGGGTGACGACGAACTCATCGCCACCAAGGCGCGCGACGATATCGCTTTCTCTGGATATCCGGCGCAATCGGTTCGCCACCTCAATCAAAACGGCATCCCCCGCATGATGGCCGAGTGTGTCGTTGATGTTTTTAAAATGATCCAAGTCGACGAAGAGGACGGCTAAAGGTTGGCGTGTTCTTTTCGCCGTGCGCAGGGCTTGTTCCAACCTTTCTTCAAAGCTGTAGCGGTTGAGAAGTCCCGTCAGTCCGTCGTGATGGGCCAGTCGGTTGATGCGCTCCTCTGCGCGTTTGCGTTCCGTAATATCGGTAATGGTGCCGACATACCCGACAACTTCATTGGCGTCGTTGAGTTGCACTACGGCTTGGCCCATGACCCAATTGCTTCTGCCGTCGGCGGTGAGGAAGCGATACTCCGCCTTGAAGGGGCGCGCGTGTTTGGCGGCGGCGTACCATTCGTTGACGATCCGCTCTCGGTCATCGGGGTGGAGGCCTTTGATCCACCCTTGTCCGAGCGCATCCTCTTGGGTCATTCCGACGATTGCGCACCATTTTTTGTTGGCGAACAGGCAGTCGCCATCTGGATCGGTGTAGTAAACGCCGACGGGCGAGGCCTCGGTCAGCGTTTTAAATTTTTGTTCGCTCTCTCGAACTTCCTTGGTCCGCGCCCCCACTTCGCGTCGCAGCCAAATGACGCCCAGCCACAATGCAAATGCAAAAACAGCAACGGCACCAGCAGCCCAATACGCCCAGCGTGGAAAAACCTCTTTAACGGGGCCCGTGAACCAATGGGCCAGCAACAGGGAGTAATGGGACGAGGGGTCGTTTTTTTGGATCGAAAGATATGTGTCGATTGCCGTCAACAGCGCACGGCCCGTGCCCTTTGGCGAGGCAAAGCGAATTTCGATGGGATTGAACCGGATGTCCGTAGGGAGAGCTTTGTATTTTGCCGCATTGAGGATGTGAAACGTCCTGGCGACGATGCCGACATCGGCTTGCCCACGATCAACGCTCTCCAGCGCTTGCCCATAGTATTTTACCGGAACTTCGATGTAATTGAAATGAAACGATTCCGCTAGTTTTTCCAAAGCAACGGTGTGTACGTTGCCGGGGATCAGCGCGATCCGTTTGCCGTTTAAGTCCTGAATGCTGTCAATCGCCGTTTCCCGGTTGCGATAGACAACGGCCCAATTGTTTGCAACGGCTTCGTCGGAAAAATCATATTTCTCTGCCCGTGCTGGCGTATATGCAATGCCGCCAAGAAGGTCTATTTCCCCGGACTCCAGAAGTTGCAGCAATTGCGGCCATGGCTTTTCGACGTAGGCGAGATTCCAGCCTTCCGTTTTGGCGACGTCCCTGATGATATCAATGGAAAAACCCTGTGGAGGCCCGCCATTGCCATGAATGCCGATCGGTGGGTTTTGGGCGACGCCGACACGTACCGTTTTACCATTTGCGAACAGGTTTTCCTGGTAAGCGTATCGCTGCTCAGGCTGCACGCCATCGTCGGCCGCAACAAGATGCGCGCCAACAACAGCATATGCCGCTGCGATGAGGATCAAAGCGAAACCGAAGCGGCGCCGCAAACGCCTAAAATTATTAAATTGGCAAGCGAACATAAGGAGCTTCTCTATATGTTTTAGTCTTCGTCTATATGATTTCGTTTTTATAATTTATTCTAAGCACCATGCCGTTTTTCATGATCTTGCGTCAATGTCATTTAGTATTTATTTTATCAACTTAAAGTAGAAATGTATCGTAAAAGTCAATTTTTGCTATTTTTATGGTGCGCCTGGTTTAAGGCCGGTGTCTTGCTCCCGATGCCACCCTATGCGGCCTGTCACAGCCTTTCGGCTGAAATCGTGTAAACCTATAGTGAATAGGCACTGTTGCGGGAGACACGGATATGCATATGATCGCGAAGCCTACCCGACTGATGATTAAGGGAAAAATGACGTTTGTGATGCCGGTTATCATCGGCGCGACGACCAATGTTCTGTTTTGGGGCGGCTCGTTTATTCCCTACAATCCGGCGGAAACGGAGTTTTTTATTTATCTGAACGCGGCGGTGCTGTTGTTGGGGATTTTGCTTGCCGTGGGCGGTGGAGCCATGGCTTTGTTGATCGGTCTGCGTCAGTTTTCCGCCGCCGTCTTTGGCAGTATCGCGGCCAATTCCATCGTTCTCACGGCGGTTGGATTGTTGATGTGGGGTGTGGTGTTTCACGCGGCCTGACCCGGCGGCTTCGAACCGGAATTAGCTCTTGATGAATTTGGCGCGTATTTCCGCCAAGAGGGCGTCGCGGTCGGTTTTTATTCTTTTCAAAAAAGGTTTCGGAACCGCGGTGTGAGGATCGTGTTTTGCGCTCCAGCGCACAACTTCGAGCATGATCGGCGTCAGCTCGACACCCTTTTCGGTCAGGGTATAGATGTTGCGCCGACGATTTTCCGGGTCGCGCGATTTGTCGATGATTCCTTCCTCCTCAAGATATTTCAGCCGATCGGCGAGCACGTTGGTCGCCACGCCCTCGGCTGAATCCAAGAACTCCCCATAGGTCGTCTTCCCCCTGAACATTAAGTCGCGCACGACCAGCAAGGTCCAGCGGTCCCCAAAGGTATCTAGGGCGAAAGCGAACGGGCATCCGGTATCGCGTTTTTTAGCAGGGCTCGGCATGGCGGTAGCCTAGGATAATAACTTGCAAAAAGCAATTTAATAGATTATCGATATAAATAACTTGTAAAAAGCAAGTTATTTATTGCATCGAAAACGGCCATTCGGACGTTGTGATTTTGAAAATTCGATGAAAGTGGGAGATTGATATGTCGAGTGAAATTTACTGGCTCACCTGGACCACCGTCTACACGGCGCTTCTGGTTTTTCCGTACGCCATTTACCGCATCGACAAACTTGGCGGTTTGGGGCAGGTGTTTCTCAACCCTTTGCCCGGTGACGATCCGTTCGAGAAAGAGTGGGCGCATCGTTCTTATCGCAGTCATATGAACGCGTTTGAGAACCTGCTGCTGTTTGCGCCCCTGGCGATCGGCGTTCACGTCACGGGCATCGGCAATGACGTAACGGCGGCGGCATCGGCAACATTTTTCTGGGCTCGGTTACTCCATGCGCCGCTGTTCATATTCAATGTGCCGATTTTTCGAACCGTTGTGTACTTCATCGCGCTGGGGGCGTGTTTCGTTCTGGCTTATCAGCTTTTGGTCTAGGTGGTCATCTTCAGAGCAGGTCTTGCGGATCGGTGAAGTCGAGGTTTTGCGCCTCGGCCACCGCCCGGCAGGTCACGTGTCCGTGCATGACGTTCAAGCCATTGCGCAGATGCGCATCGTCCGCCAGGGCCTGTGTGGCTCCCTTATCGGCGATGGCGAGGATAAACGGCAGCGTTGCGTTGTTGAGCGCATAGGTCGATGTGTGCGGCACCGCGCCGGGCATGTTGGTCACCGCGTAATGCACCACGTCGTGCAGGATATAGGTCGGATCGGCATGGGTGGTGCCGTGGGCCGTTTCGATGCAGCCGCCTTGATCGATGGCGACGTCGACCACCACCGCGCCGGGGCGCATGCTTTTGACCATGTCTTCGCTGACCAGCTTGGGCGCGGCTGCGCCGGGGATCAGCACCCCGCCGACCACCACGTCGGCCTCAACCACATGTTCTTCCAAGGTCTCAGAGTTGGAATAGACGGTCTTGATGCGTGCGCCGAAGCGCGCGTTGAGGCCGCGCAAGGTCGCGTTGCTTTTGTCGAGCACCACCACCTCCGCACCGCTGCCCACAGCCATCAACACCGCGTTGGCACCAACCGTGCCACCGCCGATAACGGTGACTTTTGCGGGCGCGACGCCTGGCACTCCGCCGAGCAATACGCCGCGTCCGCCCGCCTCGCGTTCCAAGGCGTGGGCCGCGACCTGGATCGACATGCGCCCAGCGACCTCGCTCATGGGGTGGAGCAGCGGCAAGTCACCGCGATCAGAGGTTACGGTTTCATAAGCGATGCACACCGCTCCGCTGGCGATCAATTCGTTGGTTTGTTCGACATCGGGAGCGAGATGCAGATAGGTGAACAGGATTTGGCCGGGGCGCAGTTGAGCGCACTCTTGGGGCTGGGGTTCTTTGACTTTGACCACCAACTCGGCTTGTCCCCACACTGTGGCGGCATCCGGCGCAATGATCGCACCGAGTTTCTCGTAGTCTCGGTCCGTGGCGCCGATGCCGACGCCGGCGTTGCTTTCGATCAGGACCTTGTGACCGTGAGCAATTGCCTCGCGCACGCTGGCGGGAGTCATGCCGACCCGGAACTCGCCCATTTTGATTTCTTTCGGTATTCCGATCAGCATAGTGCATCTCCCGGTTGCCATGTCGCTTGGTGCTCTTTGCAAGTATGAACGCGGCGGGGGCGTTTGCAAGGTCATCGAAGGCCGCCTGGATTTGAACCGTCACTTGATCCGCCACCCGGCGGCGGCATTCATTGTTCGGGTGGAAGGCGAATCGATGACCGGCGCGGGAATTTTTCCGGGCGACCTGTTGGTCGTGGACCGCAGTGTCGAGCCCCACGACGGCCATGTGGTGATTGCCGTGGGCGATGGCAAGTTGGCGGTCAAGCGCTTGAAGGGCCACGGTGGGGGCGTGGCGGCCGGTGGCGGAACACCCGGATTATCCGCCGATCCCCATGCCCAACGGCGAAGAGGGCGGGCTTTTGTTTGTTCATGCGTCTTTCGCCTCTTCTTTGGCGAGCAGGGAGAATATGAATTCGTCATACGTCACGCCCGCATCGTTCAAGATGCCAACCAGCATGTTCAGGGATGCCTCCATGCCGTCTTTGGGGCTGGAGTGACGGTGCTCTTCTTCCAAGAGTTGCTTGTAGATTCCGGCAACGGTGCGACAGGCGTCCGGGTCCGGCACACGGCGGCTGGAGTGATAGGACACGATATTTTCCTGGTCGTCGTAGGTCGCGGTGACGTGGGCGTAGACCCAGTAATGGTCTCCATTCTTGGCCTGATTGATGACGTAGGCGAAGACTTCCTTGCCGGCGGAAATGTTGTCCCACAGGAATTTGAACACGCAGCGCGGCATATCCGGGTGACGCACGATATTGTGCTGCTGTCCAAGGAGTTCTTCTTCCGTGTATCCTGCGACACGGCAAAACACGTCGTTGGCATAAGTGATGACCCCCGTCGGATCGGTCTTCGAAACGATGATTTCATTCTTGTCGAAGGTGCGCTCGTTACCTGTCAGGGGCTGTGTCGGACGTGCCATCGGGTCGTCTCCCAATACTTCAAGTCAAGGCGATAATTAAATGGAGCGTGCGGAGGTCAGGTATGTGGATGTCTGATCTTTCACCGTTTGGATCGGATCGTGAATATCTTTGGCCGCCCACAACACGCTAATACCGGACCCATATGTTTTGATCAGGTGACGCGATAGATTGCTGACGCTGACGGCAACCTCATCCATGTTGTTTTGGACATTTTGCACGCTGCGCGCAATTTCTTCCGTAGCGGCATTTTGTTGTTCCACTGCCGCCGCCAAGCTGCCCGTGATTTCGTTGACTTGGCTGACCGTTCCGGTGATGGTGCTGATGGCGTCAACGGCGGCGTTGGACTCATTTTGAATGCCGTTGATTTGGGCGCTGATTTCCTCGGTCGCCTTTCCGACTTGGCTGGCAAGGTTTTTAACTTCCGTCGCCACCACGGCAAAGCCTTTGCCATGCTCACCCGCGCGCGCTGCTTCAATGGTTGCATTCAAGGCCAGTAAATTCGTTTGTTCGGCGATGTCGTTGATCAGGTTTACGACTTCGCGAATTTGTGTTGCGGCTTTAGCAAGGTCCTGAATTTTCGCATTGGCTGTGTTCGCTTCCTCCACGGCATCGACCGTGATTTGAGACGACGATGCGATTTTCTGGCTGATTTCACGGATCGAGTCGGACAGCTCGCTTGCGGCCACCGACACGGTTTCCACATTGCCCCTGGCTTGATTGGCGGCTTCCGTGACGTTCAAGGTGCGGCTGCCGCTGGAGTCCAAATTCTGGCTCATGCCGTTGGCAATCACTTCAATATTCTCAGCGTTCTTGGCCACATAGCTGACGGCGTCAACAACCTTTTGCTCGAACGTGTTGGTCATGGAGCCGAATGCGGTGATCTTATCGCTCATGATATCGACCGATTGATTGATCCGCCGGGTCGTCTTCAGATAATCGTGCAACATTCCCGTTTCTTCGATCCGGCGGTGATACTGTCCCTCTGCCGTCGCTGTCATCGTCGCCGTGATCTCACGCATGAAGGCTTCCATGTAGTCCACCAGGCGATTGACGTTGATCTGAATTTCGCGCGCTTCATTACTGCCGGAAATATGGATTATGCGCTTGTCTAAATCACCGGAAGCCGCCGTGACCAGGGCCTCCGATACCCGCTCCATGACACTTGCAAAACTTACAAGGCGATATGCGATAAAGGCGACAACCCCGCCCCCTGACACACAAGATACGACCAGAACCGCTAGAAATACCGAGTTGGTGGTCTGGGCGTCTTTAAGAAGAGAAATGAGCCCAGCGTTACCGCCGGAGTCCGATTTCAGTTGTGCAACCGCACTGTTAAGTCCGTTGGACGCGGTGACCAATCCCGCTATTGAAACCACGGCCAAAATCACAACAACCACGGCCAATCCAACAGCCCCCCCAAGAGCCTTTGAGCGGATTTTCGAGGACGTCATATTGTTCATGTTGGCTCTCGCAATCTTGGTCTTTGTGCGTACTCACAAATTTGCTGTTCTTACTCACAGCGGCAGTATGGTCTGAGGAATATATTCATATTTACACGATTGAACGCGTATGTTCCCCACGACTCGTACACTCATGTATTCAGCGCTAATTGGAATTACAACGTTGAAATTTTGCGCCAAATATCGACCACCCATAAATGCCTTGGGGCAAAATGTTTCCAAGGTATTCCTTGAAAACCCAAGTCGTTAAACTTGGCGGGAAAAACCAGTGGGTTTTCAGCTTAGCGGCTCATGTTGGTTTTATAAATCTTAGTCATGGTGATGGCGAGGTGATCCTCGACCACGACCACTTCGCCGCGCGCGATGAGGTTGCCGTTGGCTTTAATTTCGATGTCTTCGCCGACGCTGCGCTCCAACTGCACCACGGCGCCGCGGCCCATTTTGAGCAACTGGCTGACTTTCATGTTGGCGGTGCCCAATACGGCCGTGACTTCGAGCGGCACATCCAAGAGCGCCTTGTGCTCGTCTTCCTCTTCGATGCCATCTGCCATGGTTGCTCACGGTCCGCGAATCGTTTCAACAGATGCACAGTATAGCGTCTTATCCCTTAAACGACCATGAACGGTGCAACGCCGAGGGGAAAAGACGCTCAATTTTTGGTGAAGAGGTTGACGCGCATGGGCTGGTCGAAGGAGAGGCCGCCGCTGACCGTTTGGCCCAAGTGCTCGAACGCAGCCTTAAGCGCGTCTTCTTGGTTGATGAAAGCGTCTTCACGGTGCGGATTGGTGCGCAGTAGGCGTTCCTTGAAGTGGGCGAAGTCTTCGTGCACGGCAGGGTGGGTATAAGTGAACTCTGTTTGCGGGGTGAGGCCCAGGGCCTCGGCCCTTTGCAGGGCCGCGTAAGCCTTGGCGCGCACCACCGTTTCGTCGTGCACGGGCTGCATCAGGTCGAAATGGGGCCCCTCGGCGATCGGTTCGCAGACATACAACGCGCCGCCGGGCTTCAGGACCCGCGTGGCTTCGATGAGCGCGTGCTCCATGTTCTGAACATCGACATGGTGCAAGCTGTTGAAGAACACCGCAATGTCGAGGCTGTCTGAATCGAACGGCAACGCCTCGGCGCGGCCTTCGTAATAGACCTCGCCAGCCACGGGTTTTTCCGCATGCGCCTGTTCCAACTGCCTAGGGTTGCATTCGATGCCAAACGCCTTGGCCCCATGACGGGTCATCAAGCGCACCAGATGTCCTTCGCCGCAACCGATGTCGACGACTTTTTTATCGTGAAAATCGAATGTCGCGGTTAGAACTTCGCTGTTGGTGCGTCGGGACGGGACTGCTGTCATGGCTTTGCCGATATCGTTGCTGCGTCGGGCCTTTGCAGGCTGCGGGGATGTGCGTTGTAGGCGCTGCGCCACTGTCCATACGTGAGACAGGGGGTACAGGAATATAGTGCCGTTTACGCCTTAGACAATGGGGGCTTCTTTTAAGACGAGCGCACAGTTAGAGCAACTGTGAAATTGTCACGAGGATGGATGAGTGTGGGCAGGGATAATCAATTGACGTTGGATCGACGCCACGCGGCCAATTGCGCTTGGCGGCGTTGGGCGAAGGTCTCTTCGCGGCTCTGCCCAGTTGGGCGCAACAGATGGGCACCAGGTTTTAAGGCATTGACCCGGTTGGCGATTTCCTGTCCAGGACGCGCGCTTGTGGAGGCCATGTGGCGTATCTTGAACGCCTTGTTGAAGCGCTGGGTGGCGGCAGGGTCGGGCTGAACGATGGCCGCTTTGCGAGGCGGAAAAACGCGCGCCGTTTGATCCGTCGGGGCGGTGCTTGTGGCCGCGCTGGCGGTCATGAAGTCCGCCCCTGCGGTTTGTTTCCACAATTTCGAAACTTTCAAACGGTAGTTGTGGTTGAGTTTCGGGGTGGTGGAGTGATAATCGCCCGCCGCTGTGAGCCAGGAGTTTGAAACCGTATGGCGCGCCTTGAGAAAGTCCGCGGCGTAGGCGGCATTGGCGTGGGCATTGAACGCCTGCTCAATGCTGGCAAAAGCGTCGGGATGATATTTGAGATTGATTTGCATACAGCCGACGTCGATGTTTTGCACGCCGTCGGCTTGCAACGATTGTACGAACGCGACCGCATCGACCCGGTTGGGCAGAAAATACCCCTTGCCTCCGGTCGTGACGGTCCACGGCCAGGCAATAATTGCCCCCCCGCTTTCCCTGTGCGCAGCATCTGCGCCTTCGAACCAGCGTCCGGATTCGGCAAGCGATATCGCCTGCAACAGACCATGGGGGATGGCCTTGCGGCGCTCTTGCTGGGCAATCGCCGAAATGCAGGTGTTGGCTTCTTTTTCAAAGGCTTGCGCCGTTTCTGGCAAAGGTGCGGAGAAGGCGTGCTCGGCCACGAGCAAGACCATGCCGACGGCCAGGCCGGCCACGATGGGCCGTGTGTAGGCGAAACGAAAAAGGGGTGTGGCTGTGATCATCATGCCTCTAATTAAGCAAAGGGCATGCCAGCTTCAGGCAACTGTTTCGAAGGAAGAAGGTAAGGGCCGTTATTCGGGCAGGGTTTCGTCGCCGGGGCCCAGGGCGCGCTGCATGATCACGGTGTCCACCCACGCGCCGAACTTGAAGCCGGTGGACTTCAAGTGTCCCACCTGCTCGAAACCTTGGCGTTTGTGCAGATTGATGGACGCCACGTTCCGCGCGCCGCCGATCACAGCGACCATTTGGCGATAACCCAGGTCCGTGCAGCGTTCGATCAGGGCGCTCAACAGCCGCGAGCCGATGCCCTTGCCGGTGGTTTGGGGATCGACGTAGATGGAATTTTCCACCGTGTGGCGGTAGGCCGAACGCGGGCGGAAGTTCGTTGCGTAAGCGAAGCCGTGCACCACGCCATCCAACTCGGCGACGATATAGGGTGCAGCGGCTTTGAGAACGCTCCGGCGGCGCTCCGCAATGGTGTCCACGTCCGGTGCGACCTCTTCGAAGCTCGCGGTGCCGGTCAGCACATGATGAGCGTATATCCGTTGGATGTCGGCGGCGTCTTCAGGCCGGGAGTCGCGAATGACGATTTGGTCCGCGGTGTTGCTCATCGCGGGTTCACCGTTTCAACAGGTTCGGGTCGATGCCGACCAAGGTTTTGATCAACTGGCTGAGGTCCTGGGACAGCTTGGCGAACCCGTTGGAACGGGTGATGGATTGCTCGTCCATGTACAGCGCGCGGTTGACCTCGACCTGCAAGGCGTGTCCGTTTTCCACGGGTTTTCCATAGTGGCGCGTGGTGAAGCCACCGGCGTAAGGCGTGTTCAGCACCACCCGGTAGCCCATGTCGCGCAGCACTTGATGCGCCAAGTTGGTGATGCGTTGCGTGCAAGCGGTGCCGTTGGCGTCGCCCAACACCATGTCCACGCGGTCGTTGCCCGGATCGCGGTCCATGGGCCCACCGATCGAGGGCATGGAATGACAGTCGATCAACAAGTAGGCGCCGAACTTTTCGCGGGTACGTTCCAAGAGTGCGCCGAGTGCGGCGTGATAGGGTTTGTAACAATGCTCGATTCGACTTTGCGCCTCGGCGAAGGTGATCTTGTCGGCGTAAATCTCCGCACCGTCGGTCACCACCTTGGCCACGGTGCCAAGCCCGGCGCGGACCCGCGGGCTGGTGGTGTTGACCCAGCCGGGCAGGGTTGCGTCGAACATATTCGGGTCCAATTCCCACGGCTCGCGGTTGGGGTCGGCGTAGGCGCGTGGAAAGTGGGCGCGGATCAAGGGCGCGCCGAAATGCGGGGCTTGTTCGTACAACTCATCGACGAACGCATCCTCGGAACGACGTAGCGCCACCGGGTCCAACTGGCTGGCGGCGACGAATGACGCGGGGTAGTCCCGTCCACTGTGAGGCGATGCGAAGATGACGGGCGCAGTCTGGACCAGCGGCTCTAAAATATCGAACGGCGTTTCGACTTCTTTATCCAGTAGCGGCGCGGTGTTTTGCGTTTGGGTGCTCATCAACTCGTGAAATCCAAATTGCGGGCCAGGTTGTGGGGTGGCGGAGTTGAGAACCAACGGTCTGCCAACGTCCTGTTTTACTGGTGTTACAGTCTGATAACCGCCCTGGCAACGCCAAACTGCGTACGGTTCAGACAAGTTGAGCGCCTTGATCGTGATTGAGGGCTTGCCAAGCCCGCCGGATCGGACTAAAAAGCCGCGTCCGCCACACATAGACCGCACATTGCGGTGGACCCGATACCAATCGGGCGCGTAGCTCAGCGGGAGAGCACCTCGTTGACATCGAGGGGGTCACTGGTTCAATCCCAGTCGTGCCCACCATCAAAACCCCTCGGGAAACCGGGGGGTTTTGTCGTTTCTGGCGACGCTGCTGATTCTTCTTTTTGTTCGCTTTGGGGTGCAATTGGAGTGTTATTGCTGATTCCGAGAGGACATCCGCGACGGCATCCGGTTTGGAGGTTGTGGATCGTTACGTCCGGCTTTTTTATTCGACCCAAGTTAACGACAGTATCCGGGGGATCGTCGCCGACGTTAAACCAACGGATCCATATCAATTCACAATCTAATGCCGGTAAAATTTCCAATAATCATAGCCCATGAAGTGGGGGGGACAACCTTATGGATAATACGACAACAACGCGCAATCAATCTCTAGGTGAGTTGCGCACACAAATTGATGACATGGACCATCAACTCTTAGGCCGTGGACTCAATTGATCTGAGCCAAACCCTGATTGAAGCCAACTTCACCATGGCGAGGAAATTGGCTCCAAGTTTTTCATATCGTGTTGCGACACGACGAAACTATTTGATTTTGTTGA
>Ga0316204_10002997_pt1 | contig 35699 bp, 25 predicted proteins | sample 6monrhotite_MG_2_FD_205661 | JGI IMG/M metagenome (GOLD analysis project Ga0316204, IMG submission 205661) | Microbial mat bacterial communities from mineral coupon in-situ incubated in ocean water Damariscotta River, Maine, United States -... | ecosystem: Environmental > Aquatic > Marine >... | reverse complement strand
ACACCTGGGCTCCGTCGAAAACCGTCCACGTGTTCGCAAGGTCTTGCCTCCTGATGTCGCCTTGCGGCGAGGCATCTGACGTCGCAACACCCTCTCCCGTGAGGCGCTGGGACGTCGCGTTCCTCAAAGGGGCCTCTTCGCAGTTGGCGCGCGCCATGCGGCGCGTTCTGGTGGAACAATGGGGGGTCACAGGGGGCTCGTCCCCCTCGCAGCGCAAGCTGCCAGAAAGACATGGGGAGGGCTTCAGAAGCAGCGACTCAGGAGCGCTGAAGTACGAGCGAACCCGGCTTGCGGCGAGGCATCTGACGTCGCAACACCCTCTAGTGTGGGGCGCCGGGACGTCGCCTCAAAGGTACGTATTCGATGTTGGCGCGCCATGCGGCGCGGTCTGGTGGATCACTGGGGGCTGAACTCGGTGGGAGCCGCTCCTGGTCGGCTGCCCTACCTCACCGCAGCCCCCCCACCGATCGCGGCTCCGGCGCCGCATCCTTGAACCGCCAGATCAAGAGCCCCTCACCCTCGTAATCAGGCTCCCCCAACGTCCGCGTCCAATCCGGCACCGGCTCCAACCACCCCGGCGGCGGCGGCCGCCCCCCAGCCGCCTCCAGATCCATCACAACCACCGAGATCCCCCGCGCCGGCAGCGAGACATCCGGCCGCGAGCTCCCCAGCGTCCGCACCCAGAACTTCCGGTTCCCCGGCACCTCCATCTTCAACAGATCACGCGGCAACGCATTGGTCGGCCGACCATGCACAGCCGCCGCCAGCAGCGCCCGCTGTCCAGTCACCAGCGACGGCCCCTCCTGAAGCGGCAGATAAACAACCGCCCCCTCCCCACCCCGCAGCTCCTCCAGCACCGCCAGCGCCGGCACCGGCACCACCGGACGCGGCCAGGGCGCGCTCGCCCGCACCGCGTCACCGACCTGAACCAGCGCCAGCAACCCCACGATCCACGGCCGCCGCGCCCCCTCCGCCGCCAGCCACAGCGCGCAGCCGAGCGAAGCCAGCACCACCAACCTGAAGTACATGCCGCCGGTCGCGTAGGGGTACCCCGCCCACTCCAAGAGCATCGCCGGCAGCGGCACCCCGGTGATCACCTCACCCACCACGAGCCGCGGCCCCATGGCCAGCGCCGTGGCCACAACAATGAGCGCCAGCGCCGCCCCGCGCCCCCGCGCGGGCGCCCGCTTCCACAGCGACAGCCCCAGCAGCCCCAGCAGCAGCGGGGTGCCCAGGTAGTAGACATGCCGCCCCTCCCAGGGGCCGCGCCAGGGCTGGGTGTCCCCGAGGAGCAGCCCCTTCACCGTCGCCACCGGATGCGGGGTCGCCACGGTGCCCGAGGCGACGGCCATCGCCGGCTGGAAGATCTGTCCCATCAGCTGCTGCTCACTCCCCCGGTAGTAGAAGAAGGCAGGCAACAGCGAGACCGCGACGGCGATCAAGAGGAGCGCGGCGCGGTCGGGGCGCCGCCAGGACCACAGCGCCCCGGCCCCGGCGAGGAGCGGCAGCGCCAGCCCGAAGTAGGGCGAGGTGAAGCTCGTGGCCACCCCCAGGAGGAGGAGCGCGGCGAGGCCGGCGAGGCGGGCGCGGAGCGCGCCGGTCAGCGCGTGATCCATGGCCAGGAGGAAGAGGGGGAAGCACCAGGCCTGGAGCTTGGGCGTCTCGCCGATGGCCAGGGTGCCCAGCAGGAAGGGCGAGAGGCCGTAGATCACGCAGGCGGCGGCGCGGATCCAGGGGCCGGCGTCGGTCCAGCGGCGGACGAGCGGCCACATCGCGAGGGCGCTCAGGGCCGGAGACAGCAGCATGACGGCCTGCGCGGCGCCGAGGGGGCCCAGCAGCGGGCGCAGGGGCCAGCTCAGGGCGGCGGGAACCCAGCCGATGAAGCGGGCCTCGCGCAGCCAGGGGTAGCCCACCGCCGCGGTGGGGGTCAGCGCGCGGCCGGTGATGGCCTGCCAGAGGTGATCGAAGCCCCAGGCGTGGGCCGCGCCGAAGGCGCTGGGGGCGTAGGACTCGCCGAGCTGGATCGGCAGGGGCCACAGGAGCGCGCCGCACACCAGCGCGACGGCGACTGCTGCGAGCGCTGCCGCGAACACTGCCGCGGCAGCGGGCTGGGGGGGGCGGCGGCTCACCCGTGGAACCTACCTCGGGCGGACAGAGTCGAGTAGGCTCAAGCGCGCGGAGGCCTCGTTGACCAGCAGGCTGGATCAGATGGATCTCTCCGGGATCCAAATCGACCTCACACAGCGGCAGGTGACGCGAGATGGGGAGGTTCTGCGCCTGACCTCACTGGAGGTCAAGCTGCTGCGCTACATGGCGGCGCGAGGGGATCAGGTGGTGCCCCGGGAGGACATCCTGGTGGAGGTCTGGGGCTACCACCCGGAGGTGGAGACCCGCGCCATCGACAACGCGATCAAGCGCCTGCGGGTCAAGATCGAGCGCACGCCCAAGGCGCCCTCGCACCTGAAGACCATCTTCGGGGCGGGCTACAGCCTGGAGGGCGCGCGCGGTCCCCAGCAGGAGGCGAGCGACGACTTCGTGGGGCGCACGCCGGAGCTGGCGTCCCTGGCGGCGCTGCTGGCGCCGGGCGAGCACCAACAGCTGGTGACGCTGGTGGGCCCCGGAGGTGGGGGAAAGACCCGGCTGGCCCGCCGCTTCGGAGACCACTCGAGGCGAACGGTGTGCTTCTGTGACCTCTCCCCGGCCCGGAGCCAGGAAGACATGACGCGTCTGGTGGCCGGGGCGCTGGGGGTGCCGCTGACCGGCGCCGCGCCGCTGGAGGCGCAGATCGCTCAGATCGGCCGGGCGCTGGCGGGGCGCGGTCGCGGGCTGCTGATCCTGGACAACGTGGAGCAGATCCTGTCGCCGGCGGCGTCGCTGGTGCAGCGCTGGCGAGCCCTCGCGGGTGAGTCGGCGCTGCTGGTCACCAGCCGATCGCGGCTGGGGATCGCGGGAGAGCAGGTCGTCGCGGTGGGCCCGCTGTCCGCTGACGAGGCGGCGACCCTGTTCCGCGAGCGGGCGACGCTGGTGGGCGCGACCGTGGCGGATACGCCGGCCCTGCGACAGCTCCTGGAGGTGCTCGACCGACTGCCGCTGGCGATCGAGCTCGCCGCGGCCCGCTGCGCGCTGATGCCCGTGGCGTCGCTGCTGGAGCGGCTCACCCAGCACACCGCGCGCCCGGTCGTCCTCCGCTCCCGGAGGCGGGATCTGCCCCCCCGCCAGTCCACCATGTGGGCGACGATCGCCTGGTCCTGGGAGCTGCTGGATGACTGGGAGCGCAGCGCGCTGGCGCAGTGCGCCGTGTTCCCCAGCAGCTTCGACCTGGAGGCGGCGGAGGCTGTGCTGGGCGTCACCGCCCTGGACGCGCTGGAGACCCTCCTGGAGGCGAGCCTGCTCACCTCCAGCGCCGCTCCGCACAAGCCGCGGCGCTTTCGGCTCTTTGAGAGCGTGCGCGCCTTCGCCCTCCAGCAGTCGCCGGAGGAACGCGCCGAGGCGTCAGCCCGCCACAGGGAGCACTACACCGCCCTGGGCCAGACCCTGTCCGGCCGGATGAACCGCGCGGGGGGGCTGGCCGCCCTGGAGCGGCTGGCGCTGGAGGCCGAGAACCTGCTGGCGGCGCACCGCAGCGGGCTGGAGTCGGCGCCCGGGAGCGCGGGCCGGGCGGCGATGGCGCTGGACGCGCTCTGGCACATCCGCGGGCCCCTCCAGGGGCAGCTTGAGCTCCTCGACGCCACGCTGGCCGTCCCCATCGAGGACGCCTCGCTGCGGGCCAGGCTGCTGGGGGCGCGCGCCGCGGCCCTGCGCCACGTGGGGCGTCACCCACAGAGCCTGACCGATCTGGAGGAGGGGCTGGCGCTGGCCCGGGGGGCCGGCGACACCAGGCTGGAGTGCTCGCTGCTTCGCCACCGGGCCGACACCCTGATCACCACCGGGGCGGTCGAGGAAGGCGAGCAGGTGCTGGAGGCCGCGCTGGCGCTGGCCCGGGGAGACACCTGGGCTGAGGCCGCCGTGCTGACGGTCCTGGGGCGACTCCATCGGATCCGGGGTGACTACGAGCGCGGGGTGCGGCGGTCCCGCGAGGGGCTCACCGCCATGCGAGAGGTCGGCAACAGCTGGGGCGAGAGCATCGCGCTGCAGGAGCTGGCCCTCTGCCTGACGGATCGGGGGGAGGCCACGCTGGCGGTCAAGCACATGGAGGAGGTGCTGGCGATCATGCGGTCTCTGAACAGCTCCGATATCGGCGGCCCGCTGCTCTACCAGGGACTCATCCTGCAGCAGCGCTGGTCGGGAGAGGGCTTGCTCGCCGCCGCCCGTGACCAGCGCCCGCCGCCGCTGCCGACCTTCGACCTCGTCAGAGCGCGAGCGGTGATGGAGACCGCTGTCGAGGAGCACCGCCGCATGGGGCGGGTCCAGGAGGAGGCCATCGTGCTGGGAAATCTCGGCGCGGTCTGCCACGTCGCCGGCGACTTTCCGGCGGCTCAGCGCCATCTGGAGCGCGCCGCCAGAGCGGTGGATCGTCCCGCCTCGCGACGCCTCTGCGGCTGGTTCACCGCCCTGGGCGCCATCTCCGCCGCCGAGGCCGGGCACCTCCCGCTGGCCCGCTCGCTCCAGCGCGACGCCCGGGAGCGGCTGGAGGGCGACCCCTCACAGGCGTCGATAGACACGCTCTGCGACGCCGCTGTGGCCGCCGGGAGCGGTGACCCCGGGGCCGCGCGGGCGGCGCTGCAGGCGCTGAGTGAAGGCGACCCCTCGCCGCTGCTGCGCTTCGGGGTCACCCACATGGCCGCGGAGATGCTGCTCGCTCAGTTGCAGCGCGCGGGAGCCGGCGTCAGGTAGGAGTCGGTCTCGATGAGCAGCTCTCCGCCCGCCTCGTAGAAGGTGCTGCTGCAGCCCGTGGTGGCGACGGCGGCGGTGAGGGCGAGCAGCGCGGTGATGGTGCGGTTCATGGCGAGACCTCTCTGGGTGTTGCTTGCGCGCCACGGGGTTTCTCCGCCGGGCGCAGGACCACAGTTAGAGTCCGCCAGCGTTGACCATGTATCAGGGCTGTATCAGGGCTGTACCAGGGCTCATTCAGCCCTCGTCGACCTACCCGGTGAGCCAGGCGAGGTAGCGCAGAGGCCGGGCGCAGGCGTCGATATGCTGCGTCATCCAGCTCGGGTCGCGATCCGCCAGCGCCTCCAGCCGCCCGCGCGGCCGGGAGTTGATCTCGATCAGGTGCGGGGTGCCCTCGGGGCCGATGGCGAAGTCCAGCCCCAGCTCCACGATGCGGGCGCCGCCAGGGCCCATGGCGAGGGCGTGGCAGGCCGCCAATCCCACCCGCTCGATGGCTTCGAGGGTCGTGGGGTCGAGGAGCTCCGCGCCGGGCTGGGCGACGGCCCCCCGGGCCACGTTGGCGACGGGATCGTGCTGCGAGCAGCGGGCCACCGGCGGCAGCGCCTGCCAGCAGCAGCCCACCCCCCGCTGAAACAGGGCCCTGACCGCGATGCCCGCCCAGCCCTCCGGCGGGAGCACGGCCTTCTGGAGGATGAGGTCGTCGTTCTCCCCGCGCCGGGCGCCGGGGCCCCGGGCCGGCAGGGGGTCGCCCACCGTCACCCGCTGGACGCCGCGCCCCATCGCCCCGTGCCGGGGCTTCAGGAAGGCCGCTCCCCAGCGCTCCAGCCGCGCCTCGAAGCGCGTCGGGTCACCCTCCACCGCCGGCATGGGCACCCCCGCGGCCTCCAGCACCCGCTGACAGGCCAGCTTGTCCCGGCAGAGCAGCGTGATGTCGAAGGGGTTGCCCAGCGGGATGTCGCCGATGCCTTCCCGGGCGCGGGCGAAGGTGTCGGGCCAGGTCTGAGACGGGAAGCGGTCATGCACCGCGCGCACCGGCACCTCGGACACCGCGCGCCACCGCCCCCGGTGGATCTCCAGCCCGCTGGCCTTCCCGTCCACCACGCTCTGCCCGAAGATGATCCGCAGGCCTTCCCGAGCGAGCTGCTGGGCCGCGCGGCCGATCGGCGCCTCATCTGGCGGCGGGGGTGCGCCCTCGCGCTCCAACACGAGCACCAGGATCGCCGGCTCGCCGCCTCGTTGAGTGTCCATCTGCCGCCTGACGCCTGCCTGATGCTGAGGTAGCACGCCCGCATCTCAGCGCGCAAGTGCCGTCCCCCTCCCGCGCTCAGCGACCGAGGAGCTTGCGGATGCGAGCCTCGAGCTTCGGATCCAGCGCCATGCCGAGCGCCTCTTCGAGGGCGGCCCGCGCCGCGTCCGGGTCGGACTTTCCGACGCAGGTGGCGTACTGGACGAGGTCCGCGCCCTCGGCCTCGGCGCCGCTCCGCAGCGCGTCCAGCCAGGGCATCGCCCGCTCACAGCCGCCCACCTGGGCCGCCGCGCGGGCGGCGAGGCGGCGCATCTCCGCGGGGCGGTGCTCCCCGGCCGCGCCCACCAGCATGTCGTCCGCCAGGAACGACTCGGCGCCGGTCAGCACCTCGTCGTGCCGGGACAGGCGGCTCAGGGAGTCGATGCGCAGCACCTCCAGCTCCGCCCGGAAGGCGGGCTCGGCGTCGACCGCGCCGGCGCTCGCGATGGCGTCCAGCACGACCTCGGGGGCCTCGCCGGCCTTCTGCAGCGCCCGGCCATGGTCCAGGTAGCCCTGGGCCGAGTAGCAGGTCTCGGACTTGCCGGCGGTCACGTACACGGCCTCGCGGCCCTCGCAGTCCACCTGCACCTTGCCGCGCTCCACCGACACCGTGGTGCCCAGCGCGCCGCGGTCCACGTCGAAGACCGTGCCCAGCACCGTCGCGGTGCCCTCGCTCGTGTTCACCTGGAGGTGCAGCCCGGCGTTCGGGGTCACCTCGAAGCGCATGCGGCCGCTCTCCAGCGCCACCGCGCGATCGCCGGACGTGCCGGAGAGCACGCCCTGGCCCTCGCCGGAGATGCTGATGCCCTCGGGCAGCGCCACGTCGACCGGCAGCGCCTGCTCACCGAGCGCGACCGGGCCCACCGGATCCAGCAGGTTGTCCGGTGTCGCGGGGAGCAGGGTCAGCAGCAGCGCGGCGGCCGCGGCCACCATGCCCCCGGCGAACACCAGCCGAAACGGCGACAGCCAGGGCGAGGCGCGGCGGTCAGGGCGGGCCTCCTCCCAGCGGAGGCGAGCGATGGCCATGTCCGTCGGAGTCGTCTCCGTCTCGGCGGCGTAGGAGTCCAGCTCTCTCTGGTAGTTCGTCATCGGCCACTTCCCGCGGCGACCAGGCCCACGAAGGGTAGATCAGAGTTGTTGTTTGAAGGTCTTGAGAAGGCGAGCAGCGCGTCGCCGCTGCCGCTGGAGCCGCCGCCGGGGGGCATCAGCTCCTGGGCCTCGCGCTCGAAGCGGACCCTGGCGAGCCGCAGCCGGCTCTTGACCGTGCCCAGCTTGACGTCCAGCAGCTCGGCGACCTCGCGCTGGTTCAGGCCCTCCAGCTCGTGAAGCACCATCACCTCGCGCTGCGCGTCCGGCAGCTTCTGGAGGATCGTCTCGACGATGCGCGCGCTCTCGGACATCTGAGCGTTCTGCTCGGGGCCGCGGGCCGGATCGCTGCGATCGGGGGGGCTGTCCATCAGCATCACCCGGCGAACCCAGGCCCGCCGACGGCGGCGCATGATCTCCCGCTGGGTGACCCGATAGAGCCACGAGGGGAAGGTCCGCTCGGGCTCGCGCACGGTGTGGAGGTGGGTCCAGATGAGCACGCTCACGTCCTGGAGTACGTCGTGGGGGTCGACGCGACCGCCGGCCATGCGGCGGGTCCAGCGCAGGATCACCGGGCGCCACGCGTCCAGGAGCTGATCCCAGGCGCCCGGCTCGTTGGCCAGCGCGCGTTGGATGAGGTCGGGGTTCTTCGGGTAGGTGCTCACGACGCTCCAGCAGCGACAGCGGTGAGGTAGGTACACCAGAAGAGATCCGCCCCGCCGAAAAGGATCACCGGCGCCGATTATTCTCCGGCGCGCCCAGGATAACGCTGATGACGAGCGCGTCGCCGTCGCAGCCGGGCGGCGTCTCGAAGCGCGAGCAGTCGCAGTCCTCTCCTTCCGCCGGCCACTCCACCGAGGCGTTGCAGGCGCGCTCACCCTCCAGCCGCCAGACACAGCGGCATGTGGGGACGGAGACGTCCCCCTGAAAGACGCGCTCCAGCGCGATCTCGAAGGCCGGCTCATCGGGGGGAGCGGTCGGCGCGACCGGGGGCTCCAGCGGCGGGGCGCTGACAGGGACCGCCGACGCCAGCGTGTACTCCAGGGCGGCCTCCGGCGCGGCCTCCGGCGCGACCTCATCGGGCTCAATAACGACCGGCTCGACCGGCTCGACCGGCACCTCGACGGGGCAGACGCACCACGTCTCGCAGGCAGATGTCCCCTCGCAGGCTCCCGAGCACCAGTCGTCGCAGGCGCAGTAGCAGGACTCGGCCTCCAGCGAATCCAGCAGGAAGTCGAGATCCGGCTCCAGCATCTCGATCTCCATGTCCCAGCTCTCCTCCAGCACCCCCGCGGAGAGCCCTTCCTGGGCGATCGAGCCCCCCACTAGCAGCCCCAGCAGCGAGGCGGTCAGCACCTTCGCTCCGGTGGCTTCATCCCTGGTTCTTCCCTCATCATCAGTCTGACTCTAACAGCGCGCTGGAGCGCGCCGCCGGTCAGAAATCACAGGCCTGGGCCTGGGCGAGCACGTCGGCGTGGTGGGAGACCATCACCTCGCGGTTGTCGTCGGCGTTCCAGCCCCAGCGCTCCAGCTCCAGGAAGGGATCCGCGTCGATGTAGGGCGTGAGGAAGTCCATCAGCGCGTCCTGATCCGCGCCCAGCACGTCCGGGTCGGTGCGCTCGGTGACCTCCAGCACCTTCGCGCAGTAGGCCTCGCGGTTCATCTCGATCAGGCGGGCGCCCAGCAGGGAGTGGAAGTCCGCGTTCCAGACCGGGTGGAAGTCGGCGATGGTCCAGCCCTCGGTCATGTTCCCGACCGTCAGCGCCAGATCCTTGTCCCACGGGTAGACCACGAAGCGGCCCCCGGGCTCCTTGTAGAGCATGAAGTTCTGGCCGGCGCCCAGCATGCCGTCGATGTCCGGCAGCGACGCGTCCACCGCCATCTCCGTGAGCCACTCGTCCACGTCGATCCAGTCGTCGATGCAGGCGACGAAGTCCGCGTCGCTCTCCACGTTGACGCACTCGATCATGGGGATGAGGTCGTCGTACATCGCCTCGGACACGGTCTTGGCCTTGGGGACGTAGGTCTCCTCGTAGTACTCGGGCTTGTCGCCCTCGTACTCGAAGTCCGCCGTCCAGCCGCAGTAGCCCTCCGCCTTGTAGAGGCTGCCGTCGTCCGAGTCGAAGTGGTGCTCCAGGTAGGGCTCGTCGTCGGCCTCCTCGGTGTTGGGGAACACGCCCTGGAGCTCGCCGTCCACGTAGAGCAGCGCGTAGGTCGAGCGAGGCGCCGGCACGCCCATGTCCCGCATCACCATGAGCGCCAGGTGCTCGCGCATCGAGCTGTAGTCGCCCTCGGTGCCCAGCAGGTTGATCTTGCGAACGTCCTGGAAGCGCCTGCCGTCCACGAACTCGTTGAAGCTGAGCTTGAAGCCGACCCGCTCGTGCTCCTCGTCGAAGTTGTCCAGCGCCGAGTGCCCCCGGTAGCGCCAGCCCACGTCCTCGTAGACCTCCTCTTCCATGGTCTGCGGGTTGTAGAAGGTCACGTCGATCGGAGCGTAGGGCTTGCGCGCGCAGTCATCCTCGACCTCCGACAGCGCGCGCAGCTCGGTCTCCCAGTCCTCCGAGTTGGTGGTGACGTAGAAGACCGGCATGCCGCGCGGATCCCAGAGGGCGTCCTCGGCGGGGTCCGGATCCGGATCCGGCAGCGTGCCGTCGGCGTTGTCCGTGTCGCCGCTGTCGGCGGTCCCGGACGTCGCGCCGGTGTCGTCCTTACCGCCGGGACCGTCAGGGTCGGTGCAGCCGAGGATCGTAAGCAGGCTGATCAGCCAGAGGGTCATCCAAGCTCCGGTTTGGAGTATTTGCACTATACCCGGTTAAGCAGTTCATCCAAGAACGACATGATGACGTCACCGTTCTGGTGCATTCGCCCGGGGAGTGTGTGGAGGCGTCCGTCCCACACGGTGCCGTTGAGCCTCGCATCGGCTGGCGCGGCGTCCAGCATGACCCTGGCGTGCAGGGGGCAGCGGCCGTGCTGGTGATCGATCGCGGCCTGGAGGCGGTGGTAGGGGCAGGGCAGCCCGGCCAGCAGGCGGTAGGGCTCCGGCGGAGAGTCAGCCCCGTCAGAGAGATGATCCCGCTCCAGGTCCAGCGCGCCCAGCAGGCGACCGGGCCGAGAGGGCGGCCGCAGGGAGAGGGCGTCGGCGGGGGCCTCGGCGTCCACCAGGAAGGCCGGCGCGCAGCGGTCGAGGCTCAGCAGCGCCGGGATGACGCCAGCGGACCAGGTGAGCCAGCCGGTGGGCAGGCCCTCGGAGGCGGCGCGGGCCCAGACGGCGGCGGCGTCCTCGGCGTGCACGGGGTTGCCCGGCGCGAGCGCGGTCTGCTCCGCGCGTCCGGGGGCGCCAGCGCTGCCGCCGGTGCCGGTGCGGTCGAAGAGCCACACCGCCCAGCCCCGCTCGGCCAGCTCACCGGGGGTCAGCCCGAACAGCCGGAGCCCATCGGCGATCCCGCCGAAGCTGCCGCTCACGGACACCACCACCGCCGCCCGGGGGGCCGGCGGGGCGCAGCGGATCGCCGCCACGACGCGCTGCTGGGGCTCCCTACCGACCGCAATCCCGACGCGCTCACCGCCCTCCAGGCGAGCGAGCGCCAGGGACGGCAGCCGCCGTCGGCTCGCCGCGAGCTGAAGCCGGGCGGAGCGCGTCGGCCTCAGCGCCTCATGCAGCGCTCGCCGAGGCCCCTCCAGCGTCGGCAGCCGATCGCGCAGGGCGCTGGGCACATCGTGGCGGAGATCCCGCCGATCGACGGCTCGAATCGCCGCGGGGAGCGCCCTGGGCGGGGCCGGCGCTCCCTCTTCGGCCACCCACGCACGGTAGATGTCCTCGGGCACACACTCGATGATCGGCCGCTGTGAGGCGGCCGCCAGGAAGGCGTCGTAGGCCGCCAGGCTCTCCTCGTCGGGGGCCATGGTGTCGGGCCCCCGGGCGTGCTGGTGCTCGTGGAAGGCGTAGCCGAAGTGGGTCACCGGATGCGGCTTCGGCCGGGCGAGGTGCTCGTCCAGCAGCCCCAGCAGCGCGTCGAACTGGGGCTCACGCAGCCCGTAGCGCTGCCTCACGCCGTCGGGGGTGCGCTCCAGGATGCCCCAGGAGAAGGGGTTCACCGAGGTCTCGATGAAGACCAGCGGGCCGTCCCCCGCCCCGGAGAAGTCGGCGGCGGGCCGCCAGGGGGTCAGCCCGCCGTAGGGGAAGGTGCGGTCCTGGACCTGATCGGTCGTCCACTCGAAGCCCATGTGCGCGCAGGCGCGCAGGCGGCGGGCGCACTCGGCGCGGGTCGCCTGGATGAAGCTCGGGACCACGCAGAGGTTGGCGCGAACACCGCAGGCGCTGATGGCCTCGGCGGTGCGGCGGATGTGGCGCTTGTGGGCGTGGGTTCCGACCGCGTGACCGCGCTCCTCCCAGCGGATCAGCGCGTTGTCGGCCCCCTCGAAGGCCAGCGCGGCCTCGGCGAAGGGGTGCCGGAAGCGCAGCGCCAGCCGCGCGCCGCGCCCCTCGGCGATCGCGCAGAGCTGATCGACCAGCGCTCGGGACGCCTCGAAGATCGCCCGGTCGCGGCCTCGCTCGAGGACGAAGTCGTCGCAGTGGAGTTCGTGGAAGAGGAACACGCCGGTCTCCTTAATCCCGGTCTTCATCCCGGTCAGCTTATGGCCCGGATCGTTGGTATGACCGTGTGGCCTGGACCGTGTGGACCGGGCGGCCCGGAGATGTGCGATGGCTGAGCTGAAGACGAAGGTGAACGACGCCAGCGTGGAGGCGTTCCTCGACGGGATCACCCACGAGCGGCGGCGGGCGGAGGCGAAGCAGGTCTGCGCCATGATGGCGGAGGTCACCGGCGCGCCGCCGAAGATGTGGGGGGAGGCCATCATCGGCTTCGGGAGCTACCATTACACCTACGAGTCCGGCCGGAGCGGGGGCTGGTTCCTCGTCGGCTTCTCGCCCCGGAAGACCTCGCTGACCCTGTACATCATGGCGGGGTTCGGAGAGTACGAGGCGCTGACGGCGCGGCTGGGCAAGCACAAGACGGGAAAGTCCTGCCTCTACATCAACAAGCTGGCGGACGTGGACCTGGCGGTGCTGCGGGAGCTGGTCGACGAGTCCGTGGCGCACATGAAGGCGAAGTACGCGACTGACTGCGCGTCCCGGCGGTAGAGCGGGCGGCGCAGTGTTAGCATCGCTCATCTCTCTCCCCTGCTGATTGTTGGCCACCCCCCAGGTTCCCACCACCACGAGCCCCCTCGATTGGCTCGTCGAGCTACCCCAGCGCTTCGCCCGCTTCGCGCTGGTCGGCCGCTGGCGCACCCGGCTCATCACCGGGCTGCTGTGCGTCCCCCTCGTCCTCTACGCGGTGGCCGAGCTGCCCCCCCGGGCCCACATCGCCCTCTCGCTCTTCCTGATGTCCGCGGGCCTCATCGTGGCCCGCCGCTTCCCCGAGCACCGCCTGATCGTGGTGCCCATCTCCCTCGCCGCCAGCACCCGCTACATCTGGTGGCGAGGCACCCACACCCTCGCCACCACCAACCCCGCGGACACCGCCGCGAGCCTCCTGCTGTTCGCCGCCGAGCTGTACGCCTGGTCCACCCTCCTGGGCGGCTACTTCCAGACCTCCGTGGAGAAGGTCCGCGCCCCCGTCCCGCTCCCCAAGACCGGGCCCCTGCCCAGCGTCGACGTCTACATCCCCACCTACGACGAAGACCCGCAGATCCTGCGGACGACGGTCGAGGCGGCGATGTCCATGGACTACCCGTCGGACAAGCTCGCGATCTACATCCTGGATGACACGCCGAAGCCGCCGTACAAGCAGCGCCCCCGGGAGTCCAAGGAGGACTTCAGCGCGCGCTCCAAGCGGCTGCGCGACCGCATGCAGAGCCTGCGCGCCCTCGCGCGGAGCCTGGGCTGTGGCTACCTCGCGCGCAAGGACAACGTCGACGCCAAGGCCGGCAACCTGAACTTCGCCATGGCCCGCACCCGGGGCGATCTGATCACGGTCTTCGACACCGACCACGCCCCCACGCAGAGCTTCCTGCAGACCACCATCGGCTTCTTCATAGACGACGAGGAGGTGGCGCTGGTGCAGACGCCGCACCACTTCTACAACCCCGATCCCATCGAGCGGAACCTCTACCACGAGGGCATCGTCCCCACCGAGGGCCACCTCTTCTACCACCGCATCCAGAAGGGCAACGACTTCTGGAACTCCGCCTTCTTCTGCGGCTCCTGCGCGGTCATGCGGCGGACCGCCCTCGACGAGGTCAGCGGCTTCACCACCAGCGCCGACATCCACACGGTCACCGAGGACGCCCACACCGCCCTGAAGCTGCACGCGGCGGGCTGGAAGTCGGCCTACATGCCCATCCCCCAGGCCGCGGGGCTCGCGACCGAGCGGGTCGCGGATCACGTGGGTCAGCGCATCCGCTGGGCCCGGGGCATGGCGCAGATCTTCGCCCAGGACAACCCGCTGCTCAAGCCGGGCCTGACCCTCGCCCAGCGCCTCAACTACTTCAACGCCGCGTGGCACTTCTTCAACGGCCTGCCCCGCCTCATCTTCCTGATGGCGCCGCCGGCCTACCTGCTGCTCGATCTGCACCCCCTGCTCGGGTACGTGCGCGAGGCGATGATCTACGCCCTGCCGCACCTCTTCCTCGCGTGGCTCGGGGCGGCGCTGATGCACCGCAACACCCGGCACTCCTTCTGGCCGGACGTGTACGAGACCCTGCTGGCGCCCTACACCGCGCTGGTGACCACGGTGGCCCTGTTCTTCCCCAAGCTCGGGAAGTTCAACGTCACCGCCAAGGGGGCGCTGCTGCCCGAGGCGCGCTTCGACTGGCGGCGGGCCCTGCCCTGCCTCATCCTGCTGGTGCTGGGCCTCGTGAGCCTGGTGGCCGCGCCGATGAAGTGGTTCCGCTACGAGGCCCACCAGGACACCATCGTCATCGCGACGCTCTGGAACCTGCTGAACCTCGGCATCCTCGGCGGGGTCATGGGCGCCTGCTACGAGCGGCCGCAGCGTCGCCGGGAGCACCGGGTCGACAGGCGCTGGCCCGTGAGCGTGCGGGCCGCCCCCGAGCGCGCGGCGGTGGAGCCCGAGCAGCGGCAGTGGCAGGGCTGGACGCACAACCTGAGCTACGGCGGCGGCTGCATGGAGGTCGAGCGCGGCGCCGTGCTGCCCAAGCAGATCCAGGTCACCCTCAAGACCGAATACGGCATCACCCTGCTCGCCGACACCCTGGAGCAGACGCGCCTCACCGACGCCACCCTGGTGCGCTTCAAGTTCCGCCCCCTGAGCAACAGCGACCACCGGGTCGTGACCCGCAACCTCTTCTCCAGCTCCGACAGCTGGGTCCACGAGGACTACGCCTTCGATCACCCGGTTCGCTCGGCCCTGCTGGTGGCGCTCTCGCCGCTCATCGCCCTCCTGAAGAAGCCGCGCTGGGTGCAGCGCATCATCCTGGGCGCCGCCGAGGAGCAGCCCCTGGTCGAGCTGGAGGTCTTCGAGGCCTGCCCCTCCTGCGGCGCCGTGCCGCAGATCGCCGCCGAGGACTGCGCGATCTGCGAGTACTCCCTGGCGACCCGGCTCACGAGCCCGCCGGTGCGGGTGCCGGCCCGCAAGCCGCTCGCCACCATGCTCATCCCCGCGCTCTTCTTGATCACCGCGCTGGGGCTCGCCGTCGGCTACAAGCCCGTCGTCAACGTCTTCGAGTTCTACATGTCCATGGAGCGCTGGACGGCGGTGCCCTTCCAGACGCGGGTGGCCGAGCTGAACCAGGCCCACCGGGAGCTGCGCGCGCTGCACCGACAGCTCGGCGAGGCGATCGCGGGCGAGGGGCTGGCGGCTGACGACTTCGACGCCTTCTGGAACGACTGGGAGTCCAACCTCCTCGACGTGCAGCGGAATCGGGCCCTCTACGGCGAGGCCGGCAGCCGGGTTGAGACCGCCCCCACCGAGCGGGCCCTCTACGCCGCGGTCCTCTCCATGAAGGCCGCCGGCACCGAGCTCCAAGACATCCAGTCAGGTCGCGGCGACAGAGTGTTGGCGTCCGATCTCCTCCTGAGCGCCAATGCGTCCCTTGATGAGGCCGCTGAGGGGCTCGGTATCCCGCTCCGTTGAATCGGTGAGTTAGACTCCCCGGACTCAGATGCCACCCCGGAACTAAGCTTTGCTGCACGCTGCTCTGTTGCTCCTCGCCGCGCTCCTATGCGCCCCCGCCGCCGCCCAGGACGCTCCCGCGACCGACGAGGCCACGGATGAGAGCGATGATCCCAAGGCCAGAGAGGCCAAAAAACAGGGCCCCCAGAGCTTCGAGGTGAAGTTCGACGAGCACCTGATGCTGCCGTCGGACGTCACGCTCCAGGGCCTGCTGGCCTACGAGACCCTGACCTTCACCGTGCCGCGCTCCTGGGAGCTGCCGTCGGATCCGGTGCTGGAGCTGAACTTCGAGCACTCCCCGCAGCTGCTGGGTGATCGCAGCTCGCTGACCGTCCGCGTCAACGACCACGCCATCACCAGCATCGAGCTGAACCGCAAGAACGCCGTCGGCGGCACCGCTCGCGTCACCATCCCCCGCGAGCTGCTCGACGACTACAACAAGCTCACGGTGCTCGTCACCCAGCACGTCACCGAGGAGTGCGAGGATCCCTTCGACCCCTCGCTGTGGAGCCGGGTCAACAAGAGCTCGCTCATCCGCTTCGCCTACAACCCGAAGCCCATCACCGAGGAGCTGCTCGACTACCCCTTCCCCCTCTACGATCCTCTGAGCTACGGCCCGGCGGAGCTGACGCTGGTGAGCGCCGACGACGAGCTCGCGCCCGCAGCGATCGAGGCCCTCGGGGTGATCGGCCTGAGCCTTGGGCGTATCGCGGGCTACCACACTCTGAACGTGCGCGAGCCGGTCGCCACCCTCGCGAAGGCTGAGACCAACGCGCTCGTCGTGGGCACGCCCGAGGACAACCGCATCGTCGAGAAGCTGGTCAGCCAGCGCAACCTGAACGCAGGCGAGGGCCTCATCGCCGTGCTGCCCCACCCGGACGACCCGTCGCTCGCGGTGCTGGTCGTCACCGGCAAGGACGAGGCGGGGCTGATGAAGGCCGCCCACGCGCTCGCCGGGCACGACCGCTACCCGGTGCTCGCCGGCAAGGTCGCCAAGGTCCGCCTCTCGGAGAGCGACGACCCGCCGCCCTCCCGCCGCACCCCCAAGCCCGCCCCCCCGGACGACGTCTTCACCCTCGAAGACCTGGGCATCCCCGATCAGACCGTGCGCGGCTTCTACTCCCCGCCCATCCGCGTCCCCCTGCAGATGGAGGGCGACAGCAAGCCCCGCCTCGACGGCGCCCGGCTGGAGCTGCACTACGGCTACGGCGCCCAGCTCGACACCCGCCTCTCCACCCTCGAGGTGCGAATGAACGGGGTGGTGCTGCACAGCGTCGCCCTGAACGACGAGGACGGCGAGCAGAGCGCGAAGCTCACCGTGGAGCTGCCCCAGGCCGTGCTGGAGGCGCGCAGCGAGGTGGAGGTCATCTTCCACCTCTTCCCCGTGGACTTCGACCCCTGCCGGCGCGTGAGCGACCGCATGATCTGGGGCACCCTCTTCGACAGCTCCGAGTTCAACATCCGCCGCGATCACTACGCGATGATGCCGGATCTCGGGCTGCTCCAGCACGACCTCTGGCCCTTCACCCTCCGCGAGGGCAAGGGCGAGACCGACATCATCCTGAGCGACGCCCCCGACCGCTACGAGGCCGCCGCCGCCCTGCAGATCGCCGCCGAGATGGGCCGCCTGAGCACCGAGGCCAGCCCCCGCCTCGCCGTGCGCACCGCCGCCAGCGGCCTGGGCACCGATCACGCCATCCTCCTCGTCACCGACGCGCCGCACGGCGCCTACGGCGCGCTGGAGTCCGGCGGCGCCCTCTCCCTCACCGGCACGGACGATCGCCTGCTGAAGGGCGACGGCGAGGGCGAGCTGCAGCAGGCCGCCGTGGACTCGGACTACGGCTCCATCGAGGAGCTCCTCCACCCCACCGCCGCGGACAAGGCCATCCTGGTGATGCGCGGCGCGGACTCCGAGGATCTGCTGGGCATGGTCCGGGGCCTGAAGGACGTGCGCGGGCTCATCAGCCTCGCCGCCGATCCGGACCAGCAGACCAACAACCTCGCCGTCTTCGGCCAGATCGGCCCGCCGCGCACCCTGTCGGTGGGCGATCGCCAGCAGGTGGGGACCATCCCCCTCGCCAGCCGGGTGGAGCAGGGCCTCCGCAAGTCCTGGTGGCTCATCGGCCTGATGGTGCTGCTCGCCGCGCTCCTCCTCGCCGCCATCGGCCGCCTCTGGGCCAGCGGCAAGGGCGGGCGGGCCTGACCCCCGCCGTGCTGCTCGCCGGCGCGCTGCTGGGGTGCGCCGGCCTGACCCGCCCCGAGCCCCCGGAGAGGGCCGCGATGGACCGGGCGTGGAACCAGTACGCCCGCGCCTTCGTGGACCGGGACGGGCGCGTGGTGGATCCCTCCCCCGAGGGCGAGCTGGCGGAGGTCACCACCTCCGAGGGCCAGTCCTACGCCATGCTGCAGGCCGCCTGGACGGGCGACCGGCGCACCTTCAAGCGGGTGATGCGCTGGACGGAGGCGCACCTGCAGAGCGGCGACTACGCGGCGCTGCCGGCCTGGAAGTGGGGCGAGGGCCCCGACGGCGTGGTGGGGATCCTGGATCCCCAGTCGGCCTCGGACTCGGATCAGCTCATCGCCTACGCGCTCCTGATCGCCTGGCGGCGCTGGGGAGATGACGAGTACCGGCAGCGCGCGGTGGCGCTGCTGGGGAGCATCTGGGACGAAGAGGTCGAGGTGATCGGGCCCTACACGGTGGTCATGCCCGGCCCCTGGGCCCGCCACACCTCGCCCGCCCGGGTGAACCCCTCCTACTTCCTCCCCTTCGCCCTCAGGGCCTTCGCCGAGGTGGACCCGGCCCACGACTGGGCCGCAGCGCTGGAGGACGGCTACACCCTGCTGGAGGCCTCGCTGCAGCCGAGCGGCCTGTCTCCGGACTGGTGCTGGCTGGATCGAACGACCGGCGAGGTGGTGGCCCCGCCGGCGGGTGAAGAGGGGAAGCAGGTCTTCGGCTTCGAGGCCTTCCGCGTCGCCTGGAACCTGGCCGCCGACGTCCGCTGGTACGACGATCCCCGGGCGCTCTCGCTGCTCGACGGGATCGACGGCATGGCGCTGCCCTGGCAACAGTCCGGCAAGATCCCCGGCATCATCAACCCGGACGGCGCCGCGGCGGTGGACTGGGAGTACCCGGGGCTCTACGGCGCGGTGCTGCCCGCCTGGGGCCTCACCCGCCCCAACGACGCCCGGCTGCTCTACGCCCGGAACATCGTGCCGCACCGCGAAGAGACCTACTGGTACAAGGCGGACGCCTACTACACACAGAACTGGATCTGGTTCGGGCTGGCGCTCTGGACCGATCTGGCGCTGCCGCCGGAGCGGTACCTGCTGTGATGACGTTGTTGCTGACGCTGGCGCTCCTGGCCCCTGCCGTGGCCGCGCCCGATCCGCTGGAGACCGCGGTGATCGGGGCCGCGGTGTCGCCCACCGATCCCTTCTCCCGCCTGCGCCTGGGGCAGGCCCTCGCCCGCACCGACGGCCGCGCCGACGAGGCCGTGGCGACCCTCTCCCCGCTGCTCTCGGATCCCCGCCACGCCTACGCCGCCGCCGAGTCGCTGGCCGTGGTGCTGCTGGCGAGGGCGCCGCGATCCCCCTGGCTGGACGCGGTGAACGGGGTGCTCGCTCACCCGGACTTCGCGGACTCTCAGCGCCTGCTGGCCTGGCGCGCGCGCGCCCTGGCCCGGGAGGCGACGACCCTCGACGCGGCGCTGGCCGAGACCGAGGCGCTGCTCATCGCGCACCCCGACGACATCGAGGTGCTCACCGCCCGGGCGGAGGTGCTGCTGCGCGCCGACCAGCCGAAGGAGGCCCTCGCCACGCTCACCGGCCGCCGCGACGCGACCCTGGTGACGCTGCGGGCGGCGGCGCTGGTGGGCGCGGGTCGCCACGAGCGCGCCCGCAAGCTCGTCGGTGACGCCCTGCACGGCTGCGAGGGGCCGGCGACCCCGGTTCCCTGCGCGGCCTACGTCGACGGGCTGGGGCTGAGCGCGCTGGCCGAGGGCATCCTGACCCGCGCGCTGGAGGGCGAGCTGAGCCCCGCCGCGCGGTCCGAGGTGCTCGCGGCGCTGGGCGAGTGGCGGCAGGCCCTCGACGTGAACCCCGACAACGACGAGGCCCGCGCGGGCCTCGCGCTGGCGCTGCTGGACGCGGGCAACCCCGGCGCGGCCCAGGCGATCGTGAGCGCGGACAGCGCGCTCCAGTCCACGGTCTACGCGGTCGAGCTGGTCTCCTCACGCCCCACGCCCGCGCAGGTGCAGCGGGCGCTGGAGCTGGACGGCGACCACCCGAGGGTGCTGGCCTCGGCCGCCAGCGTCTACGCCAGCAGCCGCCAGTGGGCCGCCGCCATCGACGCTGTGGAGCGCCTGCTGGCGCGCGACCCCGCGAACCGGGAGACCATCGGGCTCGCCATCGACGTGGGCCTCGCGGCCCGGCGGGAGGACGTGGCGGTGGGCGCGGTGCGCGGCGGGCTCGCGGCCACGGACAGCTACGAGGACTGGCGCGCGCTCTCCTCGGACCTCGCCAACCTGCTGGCCGCCCTGGCGGAGGCGCTCAAGGACGACGAAGACCTCGACAGCGCCACGGCCAACTACCTCGTCGCCCACGCCATGCAGCCGGAGGATCCGGATCTGATGATGGGCCTCGGCGGCGTGCTCTGGGACAGCGACCGGCTCGACCCCGCGGAGGAGATCCTGCGCGCGGCGGCGACCCGTCCGTCGGCGGGGCTCACGCCCACGCTGCTGCTGGTGGAGCTGCTCCACGCCCGCGGCCGCACCGAGGAGGCCCAGGCGCTGCTCAGGAGCACCGGGCTGGACGACGCCCGGATCCGCGAGCTGGAGCTGCAGCTCGCGGCGGCGGTCGCGGCCGAGGCCGCCCTGAACAGCGACACCCCCGAGGACGCGCTGCGCGCCTACGAGGCGCTGCTGGCCGACGATCCAAAGAACGCGCTGCTCCACCACGAGCTGGGCAACGCCCTGATGTCCCTCCGGCGCTACGACGACGCGCTGGTCGCCTACAGCGCCGCCCGCGCCCTGGATCCGGAGAGCCCCTGGAGCGCGCTGGGTCAGATCAACGCGCTCCTCTCCAGCGGAGAGGTCACGGCGGCGGAGGCCGCGCTGGCGGACTTCCCCCTGAGCCGCAAGCCCAAGGTGCTGCACGAGCGGGCCCAGGTCGAGCGCCGACTGCTCCAGGCACGCGCGGACATGCTCCGCGCCGAGCGCCGCGACCGGGACGCCTTCGCGGTCTACGAGGCGCTGCTCTCCTCCTCCAAGCGCGACACCTGGGCGCTGACCGGGCTCGCCGAGCTGTACATGCTGCACCACCAGTACGGCGTCGCCAGGGTGTTCTTCGAGGAGGCCGCGGAGGTCGAACCGAGCAACAAGGAGGCCTGGGGCGGTCAGGTCCGGGCGCTGATCGCGACCGGCGAGTACGCCGAGGCCGAGGCGCTGCTGCTGACCCTGGAGGAGCGCGACGTGCCCGCGGAGGTGCTGCGAGGCGAGCTGCGCCTGCGCCAGACCATCGACGCCGCGGAGCGGGCCGCCTTGAACGATCCCCTCGAGGCGCTGGCGCTGCTGGAGGACGAGCTGGCCCGCCGCCCCATGCACCCGGACCTCGTCGCAGCCTGGGCCCGGGTTCAGGCCGAGCGCGCTCCGCGGCAGGCCTTCGACGCGGCGACCGGCGTGCTGGAGTATCAGAACCCCTACCACGAGGCCTCGCTGGGCGCGGCGGTGACCGCCGCCGCCGCCATGGGTGAGCCCGAGGCCGCGCTCCCCTGGCTGGACGCGGCGCTGGACGGCCCCGTCGGTGACTGGGTGCGCTGGGCCCGCGACTCCGTCGCGCTCCAGGCCGAGCTGCTGGCGGTGAGTGACCTCTGGGCCGCCGGCGCTCGACGCGACGCCTCGGAGCGACTCGACGCCATCGAGCGGGCGCACCTGGGCGCGGCGAGCGCCGATGTCCCCCGGGACCGCTCGGAGCTGGAGGCGGTCCATCGGCTTCAGCTGATCGGCGGCATGTGGCTGCGGCTGAACGAGCCCGATCGGGCCCTGCCGCTGTTCGAGGAGGCCCGCGCGCTGAACCCCCGCGACCCCGACACCCTGATCGGCCTCGCCGGCGCGCTGGAGGCCCTGGGCCTGACCGGCCGCGCGAAGCAGCAGCTCAGCCAGCACTGGGAGGTCTACCACGACCCCAAGACCGGCGAGGCGCTCATCGCGCTCCAGTCCCGCCGGGGTCGCCACGAGGCCGCCGGCGAGGTCGCGAAGGAGGTGGCCCGCCGACGCTTCACGCCCCTGCGGCGGGACAACCCGGGCGCGCCCGAGCCCCTGCCCCTGGCGGAGCTGCCCGCGGATCGGGAGGTCGAGGAGGACGCCACTCCCGGCGCCTGGCGCCTGCTGACTCCCAAGGAGATCGAGGGCCTCTACCTCGCGGCCGCCGACACGGAGCCGGTGGACGGCGAGGTCGGGTTCGGCTGGGTGTGGCGACCGAACCCGGCCGACGCCAACACGGAGCTGCGGGCGCTGATCACCCCGGTGGGCGCTGAGCTGGCGCCGGCGGATCCCGTTCGGGTGATGTTCGAGGCCATGCCGGTCTGGCTCACCAACGGCCAGGACACCCAGACCGGCGCCTCGGTGTCCGGCGGCATCGCGACCCCCTGGGCGGGCTCGCCGGTGGCCTTTCGCGGGCAGATGGGCCTGACCCCGGTGGGCTTCGACGCCGGTCCCACCTGGACGGGGCTCGCCATGCTCAATGTGCGGCCGGTCCGCGGCGTGGAGGCGCGCCTGATGGGAACCCGGGCGCCGGTGCCCCAGAGCCTGCTGTCCTGGGCCGGCGAGCAGGACGCCGACGGCGAGTACTACGGCCGGGTCTCCGACAGCTGGCTCACGGCGCTGGCCACCACCTACACCCCCCGCGGCGCGGAGGCGGGCGTCGCCGGTCGCTGGGGCGACCTCGCGGGGCTGCAGATCGCAGCGCCGGTCCGGTGGCGTCAGGTGCAGGGCTGGGGCAGCGCGTCCGTGTGGAGCAACGGCGCGCTCGATCTGCGGCTGGGGCTGGACGCCCAGCTCCTCACACACGACGCCTGGATCGGCGGCTTCGAGCCCGGCCAGGGCGGGGTCTTCACCCCCGAGCGCTACTTCGCCGGGGTCGGCCAGGGCGAGGTCTACTGGCAGCTCCCCCTGAACGTCGCGGCCCTGTGCGCGGGGGCGGACATCGGCCCCCAGTACACCGCGGGCGTGCCCGACGCCGAGGACAGCTGGCGGACGGGCTCCCGCCTGAACGCCAGCGCGCGCATCTCCCCGACCACCCGCTGGCACATCCTGCTGGGCTACTCACAGCAGTCGGTCTGGAGCGGCTGGCAGCAGAACACCACCCTGCTCCAGCTGCGCTACGGCGACCGCGCCTCCAGGGCGTGGACCCCGAGCGAGACCACCAGCTCCGCCGTCCACGGCCTGCCCTTCCAGGAGCCCGGGAGCTGCTGGGACCGCGTCGCCTACTGAGGCTCGTGGGTGACCACGAACCGCAGCGGCGCTGTCTCGACAACGCTCACGGGCGCCAGCAGCCGCAGCGCGATCTCCTGACGCGTCACCACCGGGGTCGCATGGGCCACGTTGCCGTGCTTCATCACCTTCCCGTCCGCGACCCGCCGCTCCGCGAAGGCCCGGTGCGCCTTCAGCCGACCGCTGGCGAGCTTCCGCCCGACCTTCACCGCCTGCCCCATGCTCGCCCGGATGGTCTCCTCCAGCCCCCCGTCCAGCTCCACTCCGACGCTGCACCGCCCCGAAGCCGCCGCCGCGAGGCAGGTGGTGCCCGTGCCGAGGAAGGGATCCAACACCGTGTCCCCGTAGATGGAGAACATCTGAATCAGTCGCCAGGGCAGCGCCAGCGGGAAGGCCGCCGAGCGCTTCCGGGCCGCGCCGTCCATCCCCAGCGGCTGCTTCACCCCGGTGAGTCCGGTCCACAGATCGGAGAACCAGACGTTGCGCTCCTCCCAGAAGTAGGCGCTCTCCCGCCGTCGGATCGTGTCGGCCTTGTTGAAGCTCCGGCGCTCCCCCTTCCGGAAGATCAGCACGTACTCGTGCTCATAGGTGACGTAGGCCCCCGGCGGATACATCCCGGAGCCCATGAACTTGTTGGGGGCGTTGGTGGGCTTTCGCCAGAGGATGTCGGGCAGGGGGCTGAAGCCCTGGCGCTCGGCCGCGGCGAGGATGCGCGCGTGGTTCGCGTACATCCGAAATGAACCAGCGAGCGTCCGGGTGGCGTCCCCGATGTTCACGCAGAGGGTTCCGCCGGGCTTCATCACCCGCCAGCACGCGGCCCACACCTGATCGAGCTGCTGATGCATGGCCTCGAAGGCGGCGCCGCCCTCCCCCGCCGCCAGCGCCCCGCGGACCGCCGGGTCCATCGCGGCGAACACCTCGTCCCACATGGCGATCATGGGGTACGGCGGGCTGGTCACGACGAGGTCCACGCTGGCGTCGGCGACGCCGTCGAGCGCGCGGGCGTCGCCGCGGGTGATGACGTGAGAGGTCTCCATCTCCCTCACCTCTTCAGGAACCGGAGGGATCCGGCGCGGACTTCATCGAAGGAGTTCATGGTCCGCAAGGTATCTACCGCGCCCGCAGAGCACAAGACGGCCGGCCCGGGGTCGAGCGGAGCGCGCTGTCGGTGGCTGTGTCAGACTTGGTGGCCAGGGAACCTCTCCATGCCATTGCCGCTCTACTGCCGCGTGTCCGCTCAACCCGACGGCGGGTGGCGAATCTTGATGGGGGATGGGCAGACCCGGCCCGCGGAGGCGCTGCTTCCGAGGGCTGGAGCCCGCGCCATCGCGGGACAGGTCCACGAACGCCTCGGCACATCCGGCCGCGTCTTTGTTCGCGGACACGATGCCAGCCGCGTTCGGGCCGAGGAGGAGATCGGTCAAGCGCTCTCGGCGGTGCTGACAGCCTCTCCGGACCTCTTGCGGCGGCTCTCCGAGCACCTGGGCAGGGCCCGCGGGCGCCGGGAGCTAGCCGTGCTGGTCTTCGACGTCGAAGACCCCGCCCACCGCGAGCTGCCCTGGGAGCTGATCGCCGCCGACCCCTCAAGCCCGCCCATGGAGTGCTACGGAGACATCGTCGTAGCCAGACTCGGCGCCGCCCGCTCCCTCCCCGAGCCGCTCTCCTCCGACTCAACGCTGCAGGTGCTCTGCTGGTGTCCGGGCGGTGACGCCGCGTCGCTGCGGCTCGTCACCGAGCTCGAGCGGAGGCTCGCCGGGTTGGGGCTCGCTGAGCCGGTGTCGCTCACTCTGGAGAGCGAGACCATTCAGCGACCAGACGCCGCCCAGATCCTCCACATCATCTGCCACGGCCGCGCCGATCTCGAGTCCATCAGCCTCCAGATCGGCGCTGATCGCCAAGCATCCGGAACCCTCTCACACGCGCTGGCCTCACGGCTCCCGAAGGTCGCGTTGGTCGTGCTGGATGTCTGTCGGGGCGGCGGCGCGACGAAGCGTGAGCTGGACAGCCTGGTCAGCCGCCTGATCGCCACCGGGGCCAGGGCCGTCATCGCTCCGACCGTGGATGTCTCAACCGACGCCGCGGCAGCCTTCGCTCGCGGGCTGTACACGGCCCTCTCCAGCGGCGCTGACACCGTTCACGCTGTCGCGGCAGGTCGCGCAGCCGTGCGGGCGCTGGCGCACCCGCACCCCGACTCCCGCTGGTTCAACCACGCGCTGTTCGTCGGAACAATCGAGGAGCTCGCGCGGTCGCAGCCGGCGTCGCCCGCCTGGCGCCCCGAGGGCTGGCCCGCGCCCTCGGCGGACGCCGCTGGGCTGCTGTCCGACGCCGCCCGTATCGCCGGGGAGGATCAGGTGGGCTTCGTGGGACTGGAGCACCTGGCGCTGGCGCTGGAGAAGGTCGCCCCAACAGGGGCCGTGGCTCGACGCGCGCGTCTGGTGTTGCGCCCGGCCAGGGAGTCGATCGAGCGCGCGCTGGCCTGGTTGGAGGCGCCAGCGAACCCTCGCGCCCGCTCGACACCGCCTCGGCTGCTGTCGCTCGGGGAGCAGCTCCGAGATGGCTTTGATCTGGAGGCGCTCTGGCAGCTCATCTGCCAGGCGCCCGATCACGCGCTCCACCTGTGGACCCGCGATGACCTCCAGGCCTGTCTGCCCGCCGCCTCACAGAGCGCTAGCACCGTCGACTGGACCAGCCAAAGCCCCGACCGCGAAGCAAGCGGCACTCGCTGTGATCTCCAGGTGATCGGCGGCCCCGAGGATGGACGCGTGCTCCCCGCCCTGTCCGGGGCGATCGTGGGACGCTGGGACGCCAGCGCGGCTCCGCTCCAGCAGCCCCTCTACCGAGGCGGTGCTGCCTGGGATCCCACGCTGTCACGGCGTCATCTGCAGTGGATGGAAGGCTCCGCTATCAGAGCGCTCCGGGGCTGTCTGCTGCTCAGACAACGCCAGGAGCGATCGGTGTCATCCGGAGAAGTGTTAGCCCTTCAGCCGGGAGATGTCCTCGTCGTCGGTCGCACGACCCGACTCCGAGCCGTCGCGAGCCGCGGCCTCTGATCCGCTCAGTTGATGCGGCTGCAGGCCCCCTCCGTCCAGACCGCGTCGCCGTCACCGTAGGGGCTGTCCATGTGGAAGGCGCCCGACCAGAGCGCGTCGTCCTCGCCGTCCAGCTCAAGCAGCAGCACGTCCACGTACATCCACGAGTCCGAGTACCCCTCACAGTCAACACCCATGACGCCGACATAAGTGCCGTCTCCCTCAGCGGGGAAGGCGTCGCCGTTCTTGCACTCGGACCAGCTCGCCAGCTCGTAGCCGTCATCAGTCTCTCGGACCTCGAGATCTTTCTCCTCCGGATCCCAATACGACAGAGACTCAGTAATCAGAGCGTCCGCTCCACACTCCCAGGTTCCTACGATACTGGCTCCGCCGAGGCCCGACGAGCAGGCGGTGGACAACAGCACCGCGGTGAAAGCGGCGGCGGAGGCGGTGTGTCTTGCGAAGGTCATGGTAGCTCCATGTGGTTCAAGAGCGCGGCGTCCAGCCAACGAAAACTTCAGACACATCGCAGGGCGCCGACGCTGTCTGAAGATTGACCGCTCCCAGGCGCTGGCAGTGAACGCCACCTGACCAGACGCAAGGAGAGTGAGATGAACTTCAGAACCATTGGTACCCGAATCGCGATGGTGATGACCCTCATCACGATGGCCGGCTGCGTGCCGAAGATCCCCGCCTGGAGCAGCTACCCCATGGGCGTGGAGAGCCTCTACGGCAGCCTGGGGCGGGTCTACATCGGCACCTTTGAGGACGCGCTCTCCTCAGAGAACCAAGAGCGCTTCACGGAGATCCGCGGAGCCGTAAAGTATGTCGAGGATCCCGAAGTCCAGCGGCTTACCGAGTTTGTGCGCGCCGCATTCATCTCCGATCTCAGGGACTCGGGGCTGTTCGAGGTGGTCTCGGAGGCCGAGGAGGCGGACTATGTTCTCAGCGGCGTGCTGCATCAACATCAAGCCATCAAACAGTCCGACCCGAAGCGGAACGTAGCCGCCGCACTTCTGGCACTACCGACCCTCGGCCTCTCGGTGTATATGATGCGATTTGACACGGACGCCGCCACGGATCTGGAGATCACGCTGGAGACAGCCGCCGGCGTCGCCGTCTACACAGAGCTGCTCCACGCCGAGAGCCACGTGACATCCTCACTCTCCTCCAACATGGTGGACGTCCCGGATTACCACCGCATCGCCACGCTGAAGAAGGTCGTGCGGGAAGGCATCGACGGTATGGCCGAGGCCGCGCGGTAAGCGGCCGCGCGTCGGGGTCACGGTGTCCGGGGAAGCCACACAGAAGAGAGAAGCAGGTTCTTCAAGTGAAACGCGGCCAGGGTGTAGGAGAAGAATGCCAGAACGGTGACGCCCAGGTGGCAGTAATACAGCCACTGATAATCGGCTCGCCGGGGCGCATATCCTGAGTGTTCCTCGGCATCACGGAGGTCGCCGACCTGCCGGGTCAGCACGGCGCGCAGGACGTTGTAGAGGATCAGCAGCAGCGCCGCGACGCCGGACTGACTCCACCCGGCCTCCAGATCGAGCACCAGGTTCAGGACAGAGACTTCCTCCATGTCCCCTCTGGGGTCGTCGCGGAGAGCCACGAGAGGGATCTGGACGCCGCTCAGGATCCGTCCGAGCTCCTGCTCGGCTGCTCCGATCTGCTCGGCGAGCCCCGGCAGCGTCTCCTCCAGCTCCAGCAGCGCCTGCCGCGTCTCATGCAGCTGCCCCGAGGCTTCACCCAGGCTCGCCTCAAGCAGAGAGAGCCCCCGGCGCGTGTTCCCCACCGACGAAGCGGCGAGCCACAGCTGCCCCTGGAGCTCCTCAAGCGACTCCGTCATGCCGCCCAGCTCGTTGGCGCCGTTGCGCAGGAGGCGCTTCGCCTCTTCGTGGATCTGGAGCTGCTCGCTCGCCGCCGCGACCCAGATGGAGGCCGCTGTGAGCTGGATATTGAACGTCTGAGTCGCCGAAGCGAGCTGCCCCACCTGCCCGGCGACCGACGCAATCTGCCGCTCCAGCACCTGCAGCTTCTCCGCGGTCTCGCGGACCTCAACAGCGGCCTCCTCCACCCCCTCCTGGACGACCCCGAGGGAGCCCCTCACCTGCCCGGCCTGCGCGGCGGTCTCGAGCAGGCTCTCACGGAGCGTGACGCTCGCGCTGTCTGCCTGAGCGGTCAGCTCTGGGAGCGCCTCCAGCAGCTCCGCGCTGGTGGTCGCGACCTGCTCGAAGACAGGATCCTGGACCTTGCCGAGTCCGACCCAGACGAGCGTCTCCAAGAACAGCGGGAGGAAGAAGGCGAGCAGGAAGAGCAGATTCCAGAGAACCCTGGAGCCTGTGTAGGTGCGCCGGAGGACGGACCAGTAGTCACCGGCGCGCGGGTCCAGTCGTGCCCGAACGAGCACACCGAGCCCCAGCGCCTTCGGGGAGAACCGGGCGTCTCGGACATAGCAATCATCAAGCCGAAGCCCGAGCACGTTACGCAGGTTGGCGCGCTCAAAGTCAGCGCCCTGGAGCGCCGCACTCCGCAGGTCGGCGCCCCGCAGGTCAGCGCCTTGGAGTTCCGTGCGCCGGAGGTCGGCCTGCTGGAGGTTCGCCTCCTGAAGCTCGACGCCCTGGAGGCGAGCGCCGCGAAGGTCAGCCCGCCGGAGCGTGACTTGCTGGAGGTTCGCGCCGCAGATCTGTGCGCCTCGAAGATCAGCCTCCTGGAGGTCGGCGCCTCGGAGGTTCGCCTCATCGAGGGTCGAGCCTCTCAGGTCGGCGCCATGGAGTCGAGCGCCGACCAGCTGCGCGCCCTGCAGATCGGCGCCCTGGAGGTTGGACTGCTGGAGCCGGATCTCCAAGAGGTTGGCGTTCTGGAGGTAGGCCCCATCGAGCTGCGCGCTCTGGGCGCTGGCCTTCTGGAGATCCGCGCCTTGGAGGTAGGCCCCCTGGAGGTTGGCTTGCTGGAGGTTCGCCTGCTGAAGCTCCGCATCCTGAAGCGCGGCCCTCTGTAGCTCCGCGCCCTGCAGATTCGCCCGAAAGAGCTCCGCCCCCCGGAGGTTCGTCTCGCGCAAGCTCGCCCCTCGGAGGTCGGCCTTCTGCAGACGCGCTCCCTTGAGCGTCGCCCCGTGGAGGTTGGCACCTTGGAGGTCTGCCTCCTGGAGGTTGGCGCCGGTGAAGTCCGCGCGCAGCTGGGCGCCCCGAAGGTTGGCGCCCACGAGCACCGCGGACCGAAGATCGGCGGACTGAAGCTCAGCCCCCTCGAGGACGGCACCCTCAAGGTCGGCGCCCTGCAGCTCCGCGTTTGAGAGATCGACGCCGGAGAGCTCGGCGCCCTGGAGCGCGGCCCCCGGCGCGATGAAGTAGGCCTCGACCTCCTGAGGGGCGAAGCCCAGAGGCCAGCGCGTCTTCTTGCTCCAGAGAGCGCGCCTGAGGTCCGCGTCCTGGAGGTTGGCTCCCTGGAGGTTGGCGCCCTGGAGGTTCGCGCCCTGGAGGTTGGCGCCTTGTAGGTTCAATCCGTCCAGGGCGGCCCCGCGGAGCCACGCGCGCTGAAGCATCGTCTGCTCAAGTGAAGCGTCGCTGAGCTCCACTTCGAAGAGATACGCCGCGCTCAGATCCGCACCCGACAGGCAGGCGCCTCGGAGGTTGTTACCGGTCAACATCGCCCCGGTGAGCGTCGCATCCCGCAGGTTGGCGTCCTGGAGGTTCGCCTTCGCGAGCGCAACCTCTCGCAGCTCCGCGCCTTGGAGGTTGGCGCCCTGGAGGTCCGCACCCTGGAGGTCCGCACCTTGGAGATTCGCCCCCTGGAGGTTCGCGTTTCGAAGATCGGCCCCTTGCAGTGAGGCCTTCTGGAGGTTCGCGCCTCGGAGATTCACGCGCTGGAGGTTCGCGTCCTGGAGGTCAACCTTCTGAAGGTTGACGCCGTGGAGATCGGCATCCTGGAGGTCCGCCCCCCGGGTGTCCAGCCGCTCCCAGGCCAGGCGGGTCTCGTCGAAGGTCGCCAGGGAGGATCCCGAGGCCACCGCGCGCAGCAGCGTCGCGCCCTTCTCTCTCGGGGTCATGTCACCTCGGGGTCAGGGAGCGTACTCGTAGACATCGACCTGCCGATCTCCGGTATTTCCGCCGTCGTCGTCCTCGTGGGTCAACAACAAATCGTAGGTTCCTGGCTCGATGATGTAAGCGACGGGCCCCCATACATCGAGGTCTCCGGTGCGGATCTCCGCTTGCCCCTGCCCATCAAGGTACAAGATGTGCCCGCCGCCGCCGCTACCAGCCAACACCGCCTCCAAGACAACCCCGCCACCAGAGGCGACCGTAATCTCGGCCTCCGCTTCCGCGCTCAGGTCATTGGGCCCCGCATTGAGGCTGGTCACCAGCGCTCCCTTCCCGTCCAGAATGCTGCGCCCGGCCTCGTAGCTCACGGTCAGTGTGTCTGTACCCGTAAACTCGGATCCCACCGATATGGAGTAGGACAGATCCAGCTCCAAGGCTTCCCCGCCCTCGACATCAATGTAGAGGTCATAGCGCTCGCGCCCGGTATCGCAGAGGGGATAATAAAAGGACTGAGGTCCGGTGCAGGTGTAGAGGTGGGGCAGGCGACCGCGGGTCGTCTCATACACGAAGAACGCGCCGTCCATCGAGGCGTCCGGGTTCTCAACGTAGACGTGAAGCCAGCCGTCCTCTGGTGGCGTGAACTCACAGGTCGTCGCGGAGTCGTAGGCGGGATCCTCCACGACAAATACACACGCGACGCGCTCCGATTCCGAACCGGTATCCAGCACCTCACCGGTGTCTGACGCCTCGGAGTCGACATCGGGGAGCGACTCTTCCGCGCTGTCTCGTTCGCGGCCCTCGCTGAGCTCGACGGTCTCTGCTCCGCCGGTGTCCTCAGCGACTCGAAGGGCGACGATCCCCTGGTTCGAAGTGCAGGCGATCATCAACATCAGGAGCTGGACTTGCATTCGGGACCTCCGTTCTATGAGGTAGGTTCCCGCGCCCGCCGATCTTCAGACAGGACGCGGCAGAACCGGAATGTCGACCACCGCCGCTGGCATCGCATCAGCGACCACAGCCTCCCGAAGCGATGCCCAGCGCTCCGAGGGCGGCGCCGACCAATCCAGCTTCACCGCCTCGGGCAGCGCGATCGCCCAGCGCTGGATGCCCGGCTCGTCGCCCGCGCTGAGGTCGATGGCCCGCCCGCCGCCCTCCTCAGGCAGCTCCCCGAGCCGCAGCGACTCTTCCGCGGAGGCAGGAAAGACGACCTTCCACTCCTCACCGGGGGCCGCATAGAGCACGACCACCCGCCGGTCATTCAGCTCAGGAGCCGCAGCGATGCGGAGCCTGAGGTGGGCGCCAGCGGCGATCGTGTCTTCGGACATCGCGCCAGCCAGGGACGCCTCCAGGGAGAACGCGTTCCGCTCTGGGAGCAGCCAGGCCGCCGCCGCCGCGAACACCTCGCCGATACGCTCGACCAGCGGCGCCGCGGCCACGCTCCCAACCTCAGCGGCGCCGCGAGCAGCCCCAAGAGCGCTCCAGAAGGCCGGGCCCGCCAGGTGGGCTTCGACGAGCAGCTCCAGATCGTCCCGGCAGCTCAGGCAGCCAGCCAGGTGAGCATCGAGCTGCGCCAGCGCCTCACCATCCAGCCGCAGGGCCAGGTAGTCATGGAGAAGATCCTGAGTCTGTACCGTGTCACAGTCGCAGCGCATGCTCACCTCCGCTCGTCGGCGTCTTGAGCGCGAAAGGCCGTCGCCAGGCTCTCTTGGAAGGCGGGGAGGTTGCCCACGAGGAGCTGGCAGGCCGCCATATCCGCCGAGAGTCGGCGAGGGGTCTGAGACCTGATGCTGTCCAGCAGCTCCGGGCCCAGGCGTCGGGCGATCGTCCTGAAGGAGTCGCCGCGCCGGAAGTACTGACGGAAGCTCCGTCGCAGCAGCGACTCCCCAAAAGCCCTGTCGACTGCAAAGGGAACTCTGGGACGCAGCTCCTCATCGCGCCATGCACGCGCGGCCCCGAGCGCCTCTTCGACCACCTCCGGTGCGTCACCAGCCCAGTCCCCGATGACCGAGGTGCCATCGGGCAGCGCCCAGAGCGCCGCCCACTGTCGGGGGTCGCTGGTCAGCCGATCACCCAGCCACCTGCGGAGCGCCCCCTCCAGCTCCCGGCAAACGCCGGTCCAGAGCCGTAAATGTCCCCGGAGCACCTTCTTGTTCTGGGAGTCCGCCGGGGTCACCCCCAGCCCCCGCTGGCGGGTGAACATCTGCTCCATCAGACGCAGCGGGTATGCGAGTGAGTGCTTCTCGATCAGCCGAGGGGTGCTTGAGGCTGCGAGGAAGACAGCCATCATCAGCGCGTGGGGCGTGCCGTCTTCAACCCCGGCAGCGTCAGCGCGCTCCGCGGTCCTCTCATCTCGGACTTCCTTGCGGCTCCCGCGCTTGCCCTCGCCCCTGGCGCACCGGCACAGGAAGCGCCAGGCGGAGCGCACTCCGTCCTCACGGGTCTCCAGCGGCACGTCAAAGGGCGCGCCTATCTCCAGGGCAACAAAGCGCAAACTCTCCAGGGCGACCCTGGCGACCTCGACTGCCCGCCGCATGTCCCGGGTGCAGTAGCGGACGGCGTAGGCGGTCAATCGGCTGGTGCGCGCCGGGGTCTCCCAAAGCGCCACCAACACCAGCCGACGCCAGGCCTCCTCGCGGTCGGGATGTGCCAGCGAGCCCGAAAGCTCCCCCCGCCCCAGCGCCAGCGCGCAGGCGACGATCCTCGCGAGGCTCTCGGGATCGAGGCGTTCAGGCGCACCGGGCTCGAGGGCGTCCAGCAGGAATGATCTCAGCCAGCGGGTGTCCATGGCAGATACTACTGCGACCAGGCAAACGGCAGCGAGGCGAGGACGGCGAGATTTTTCATGGAGGCTCCGAGGGGGTCTACCTCGTTCGCCCGGGGCTTCGCAATCTTCAGACACATCCACACCCTGAGGGCGCACCGACCAGCGGCTACAAATAAAAAGGGTGACCCCGCACAAACGGGATCACCCTTGGAGTGATGGATTCAGATGCTACGCGCGGTACAGCTCGGACTCCTCGGGGAGGAAGTCACGCCACTCGCTCGGGATCTTCGTCCGCAGGAACGAGACGCGGATGGCCTCCTTGGAGTTGGGCCGACGGGGCTTTGTACGGAGCGTCATCCCCGCCTGCGACGGGGTCCGGTCCGCCTTCAGGCGGTTGCAGTCCAGGCAGGCGGTGACGACGTTCTCCCAGCAGGTGACGGGCACCGAATGCTTGGAGCCTGGGAGCTTGACCCGACCCTTGACCGCGTGCGCGCGAGGCACGACGTGGTCCAGCGTCAGCTCCTCGATCTTGAGGCGACCGGTCTTGCTCCGGGGAACGGCACCACAGTACTGACAGCGGGCGCCGTCACGCGCGATGACGTGCATCCGGTTGAAGGAGATGGGGTTGCGGAAGTACACGTACTTCCGGAGCGCCACGACCGCCGGCCAGGGCAGCGTCTGGCTGGTCGAGCGGATGACCCGACCTGTGTACTCCGTCACCATGCCGACCTTCTCATCCAGGAGCAGGCAGATCGCCTTCTCCCAGCCGAGAACCCGCAGGGGCGTGTAGTCTGCATTGAGCAGCAGGACATCCGTCATGACAGCCTCCGTTCATGTGTGAAGAGGGGTTGGCATCACGTATACGTATGGAACATCAATGAGTTTCAGATGGAATCTCCGGTGGGATTCGAACCCACAACCGTTGGCTTAGAAGACCACTGCTCTTCCGACTGAGCTTCGGAGATACGCCTGGCAGCGTTAAATGGAGCTGACGGTGGGAATCGAACCCACAACCTGCACTTTACGAGAGTGCTGCTCTTCCAGTTGAGCTACGACAGCGAACTACGGACAGGTCGGAATCGAACCGACGACCCCCGGCTTAAGACCGGTGCTCTTCCAAACTGAGCTACTGTCCGAGGTTGAAATAGTGGAGCGTGAGGGGCTCGAACCCTCGACCTCGTGACTGCCAGTCACGTGCTCTCCCAACTGAGCTAACGCCCCACAAGAGGAGACGGTGTGCCCGCAGAAATCGCGGTCATTTTTCGTCCATGAGATCCGACGCCACACCGCGTTAGAGCGTGTGCGGTAGCCAGCAAATCTCCGTGGACACACCGTCTCCAAGAGTCATCAAGATAGAACTGCCGACGGGGCTCGAACCCGCACCAACCTGGTTGAAAACCTGGGGTCCTTCCAATTAGACTACGGCAGCAAATGGTGGAGCCACAGGGATTCGAACCCTGATCGTCCCGCTTGCAAGGCGAGCGCCTTCCCAGTTAGGCCATGGCCCCCTATAAGAGAGGTTTAAGGTGGAGCTGGCGGGTCTCGAACCCGGCCCGGTCCGGAGGATCTCAACGTTGCGAACGTTGCGCTCTCCCAGCTGGGCTACAGCCCCACGAAGCTATCGAATACTATCAAAATGGTGGACAAGGCGGGAGTCGAACCCGCGACCTCCGGGGTTTCAAGCCGGCGCTGCTTCCAACTGAGCTACCTGTCCACGAGGAATTATCCACCCATCCGAGATGGGGCACAGAGTGTTTAAGTCACTGTATTAGAGTGATTTTCGTTGAAAAAACGAAAGCTTGTGTGTGCGTCCTTGGTGGACGGGTGGAATGATAGGTCTGACCGGGCTCGAACCGATGACTTCTACCGTGTGAAGGTAGCGCTCTCCCAACTGAGCTACAGACCTATGAAATTCATAACTAAAAGTGTTCACCTGCCCGAGGTGGGGCACAAGAAATAGCTTACCAATTAAGCTACCTCCCCGTAAAAGTGGGGAGGGTAGGAGTCGAACCCACAAACCTTCGGTTAAGAGCCGAATGCTTTGCCTGCTTGTGTGTGCGTCCTGATGTGGACAGGTGAATGGTGATCGGAGCAGGGCTCGAACCTGCCGCCTCCAGCTTGTCGAGCTGGCGTTCTCCCAACTGAACTATCCGACCACTGGTGGGCTCCAAAAAGAGCCCGAAGAGATAGGGCGAGCCGGAGTCGAACCGGCTTCACACGAATCACAGCCGTGCGCATCACCACCAATGCTTTCGCCCTGTATCTCTCAAGGCGACACCCTAAGGCGACATTGCCAGCATCACGCGCTCCAGCCCGAGGGCCCACCCGGCGCCGCCCACATAGGGGCCGCCTCCGAGCAGCTGCTTCCGCGTCCTGACCGAGGAGACCTCGAAGGTCTTCCCGGAATCATCGTAAAGATTCAGGCCCCGCTCGGCGCCGTCCTCCAGGCTCCAGGCCGACGCCGGGAGCAGCTCTCGCATCAACCCAAGCGCGTCCTTGCGGACCACCTTCCGGCAGTCGAGCGCGTTGTCTCCCAGCAGCTCCACCCCGATCTGGGTGAACTCCCGGAGGCGCTCAGCGTCCGTGGCGGTCTCGTCGCGGAAGCATCGGGCGACGTAGTAGACCTTGTTCGTTCCGAGTCTGTTGACCCCGAGCGCCCGGATGTAGTTGGTGACCTCAGGTGCAAGGCTGACGCCGCGACCGAGCTCGAACATCCGATTCTCAGTGCCCTCCACACAGGCCCGATAGAGGTTGGTTGGAACCAGCGAGGGAATCTCCACTTCCCGGTAACCCCAGGCTGTCAACCAGCCTCGAACCCGGTCAATGAACCATCCTCCGCCGGAGGGTCTCCTCCGCGGAGTACCAGCGTACGCCGCGGGGCATCACGAGCTTCGACATTGTCGACTCCTGCTCTCCCTCGGGTTTCGCGGTATTTTGTGCTGAATCACAGGAGTGGAAGAGGGAGGGCCCCGTCGGATAGAAGTGAATTACCACACTCATTTCTGAGACAAAAGCCCTCCCATGTCGCAACCTATCCTCACCT
>Ga0316204_10002996_pt1 | contig 35714 bp, 15 predicted proteins | sample 6monrhotite_MG_2_FD_205661 | JGI IMG/M metagenome (GOLD analysis project Ga0316204, IMG submission 205661) | Microbial mat bacterial communities from mineral coupon in-situ incubated in ocean water Damariscotta River, Maine, United States -... | ecosystem: Environmental > Aquatic > Marine >... | reverse complement strand
CAACCATTACTTTATCATTTTCAGTATGCCTGAAATAAACGTAAGCACCATTTGTTGGCGAATAATGAGTTAATTTCCCTTTATGGATAGCCTCGGAATTTTTTCTCCAATTTAATAAATCACGAGTGAAACTTTGAAACGATTTTTGCGAAGACGTTAAGCCTTTCCCGGTAAAAGCATTCACTTTATCTCCTTGCCAGCCACCAGGAAAATCACTACGAATCAAACCGTGTGATCCACTTGCCCTGTTATCCATATGAATTTCTGTGCCATAGAAGTACTGTGGAATACCTCTAGTTGTTGAAAAAAAGGTAATCGCTAATTTTGTTAACTCCAGATCGTGTTCAAGCTGAGTATAAATACGACTCATATCATGATTATCTGGGAATATAACTAAATCATCTGCATTAGGATAAATAAAATCATTGGCTAATGTTTCATACAATTTACGCAACCCATCGGACCAAGTTTCTTTTTCCTTGAGCCCTTTCACTAAAGTGTCCTGTAATGGAAAATCCATTAACGAGGGTAGTTCTGATTGATAATTATCATGGGTATCATTCCCTTTTTGCCAATAAGAAACTATTATCGGGCTCAAAGACCACTCTTCTCCAACAATATTAATATTTGGATATTCAGCCATTAAACGCTTTGAAAAATCAGAAAGAAAATTCTTGTCTGAGTAGGAATAAGTATCGACTCTCAATCCACTTAGATCAGCATATTCAATCCACCAGATATTATTTTGAATTAAATAATTAGCTAATAAAGAATTTCGCTGATTGAGATCCGGCATTGTTTTAACAAACCAACCGCTAGCAAAAGCTTCTATATCTTCAGCAGTAGCGTGAGGATCATGCAGTGATTCTCGTCTATGTGTTGTTTCAACGTAACTATTTAGATTATTTATCCAATCATTACTCGGTAGATCAGCCATCCACCAATGTTCACTTCCGATATGATTTAAAATCACATCTTTAATTAAACCAATCCCTCTGTCTTTGGCTTTTTTTGAAAGTTCTTTATACAATTCGTTTGAACCGAAACGCGGATCAATTTGATAATAATCAGTGGTTGAATAGCCATGATAGGAAGAACGTTTCATATCATTTTCTAATACAGGATTTAACCATAACTGAGTAAAACCCATATTATCGATATAATCTAAATGGTCGATAATGCCCTGGATATCACCGCCATGACGACCATAGTCGTGTGACCTATCAAGTCCCTCCTTTAGCTCTCTCGCTTCATCGTTATTCAAATCACCATTAGCAAACCGGTCAGGGGTAATTAAATAGATTACATCACTAGGATTAAAACCTTGTCGTAAATGAGAATTGTTTTTTCTATCTTTTAACTCGTAATCTATCGTATGAAGAATTTTATTGCCTTTAGATAGATGAATTTTAAATACTCCGGATTTTGCAGCATCAGATATTTCTAAATTAAGAAATAAATAATTAGGGTTATCCGTCTTTTCAACTGACTCAAACGTAAAGCCTGTACTTTTAGATGAAACCTTAAACTGAGCAATGTTATCGCCATAAAGCATTATTTGAAGTTTATTGTTCTGCATCCCAGCCCACCAGAAAGGTGGTTCTACACGATCAATAATGGAATTTTCATCCTGAGTATTTGCCGATACTTGGCTTTGAAAGCAAGCGAAAATAACAAATAAGACGAGTTTCAAATAGCCAAAAGGGTTAGATATCATTGATTGCTCTTAAAAAAGGGTGGGATTCTGATAATACTACTGAAGCTGTCGTGTTGTGTATACGGGATTGCATACGTATTCAAAGTTCTAGTCAAGTTTTAAAACTCAAAGCGAAAACAAAAAAGCCGCTTAAAATTTAAACGGCTTTATCTGGATAAAAGGATAAAAGGACAATAAATTTATTGCTGAGTTACATTGACCGTCGGAGGATTATTAACAGTGCCAGATACTTCAAAACGGTATACACCATCAACTACTATGTCTAGTACTATGTTAGCTCCTCCAGACAATATTTTATCAGTTCCTAATATAATATTCTCATCTCCTCCGACAGCTCCAAAATCCAAAGCTCCCCAGTTTTCACCTGCAATCTTAAAGAGGTAACTATTTGTTGTTAGTACTTTATCGATTGAGTGAATTTTGGTTTGCCAATTGAAAGTCATTGGATCATCATTACTCCATCCATTCATCTCTCCTTTTAGATAGATTGTAGCACCTCCGAACTGTAATAAACTGTTTTCGTAAACGGTTATAACTCGAGCTGATGGATCCGATTCATCAAATATGAATGTATATGTAGCTGCCTCAAAATCCATTCGAAGGTTACCAGAAGTATTATGCCTAAGTAATTTAGCAGCACCTTGGTTTACTGTTTCATCATTATCATCAAAAGGGCCCCAATTAACAGCACCCCATCCAGCATCTGCAACTTTAAAGCTTTGTGTTACTGCCGCATCGAAAGTGTGAACAAGTTTAAACTGGTCATTACCTATATAGGTCATTGCAAAGTTAGGATCAACTCCCCAACTATTCATATCTCCTCGTATATAGACAACGACTGCTTGACTTACATTTAGTACTGGAGCCTCTGTTACCGACGCATTCAATCTGAACGAATATGTTACTAAATCTTCAGGTGCTGCACCAACTTCCGCGACAGCAGTAGTAAAGTTCAAGTTACCAGCTCCACGAGCGAGGGTTTTATTTTCATCTTGCGTAACTAACCCAATATTTGAACCAAAATCAATAGCGCCCCATTCAGGAAAAGATCCGATTTTAAATTCGTATAAGGTACTAACAGGTAGATCAACTAATACTTCGTATATTCCATCACCTTTGTATTCAAAAGGGCTTCCATCACCCCACCCGTTCATACCTCCTCTTAAATAAACAACTTCATCCCCATAAGGTGGAATATCTGGTGCACCCGACGTAGCGTAAGATTTTAAACCTTCTCCTTGTTCAGCACCTTGCGGTTTAACAAAAACAGCCATTGTTCTTGCTGGGACAGTAAATGTTCCTTCTCCATCATCAACATTTTCTTCAAAAGATGAAGTTTGTACAGTTGAATCAAAAGAAGACATTTGGGTCGGATGAAGCTCGAAGCCTGCCGCCGTCTTAACCGTATGTGTTCGTTCTTGATCAGTACCATTAACCATTACAACAATTGCATCATAGTTAAGATCTAAATCTGGTAATCCAATACCATCATCAATACTCATTACAATCACGCCTTGCTGCTGTGCTTGTCCAAGATTATGGAAACCAACTCGGGCGATAATATCGTCAGCCGTTGTTAATCTAAACAAACCACTTGCATTTCTTATCCGAAGAAACTCTTTGAATACATTTGAAGTGAACGCTATATCACTATCTACCGCTTGAGTCAGCGGACTTGCAGACAATGCCGAAATACTAAGATTTTCAGGGTTTTCAGGGTCTGTATACCAATTACCTTGATTATCTCTAGCGTTAGGCAAACCAACATTCCAGTTATTAGATGCTTGAGTAAAATCAATTCTATTAAACCAATCGCCTGAATCATAAGAATTTCTATCCATTGATTTAGAGCGTAACATCTCACCACCTAATTGCAGGAATGGGATACCTTGGCTCATCAATGGTATAGAAGTTGAAATGGTCGCAGATCTAACTCGATCCTCAAGAGACATTTCAAACGGGAATCCATATTGGAGAATGTCCCAAAGACTTTCGTTATCATGTTTTGACACGTAATTAATCACATCAGCAGGATCTTTCGCGTAAGCACTTGGATTATAACTACTTCCATTAAGCTCTGCTCCAGAAGAACCTTTTAGTACATAATCAGCAAGTGTTCCCGCCATTCCTAACTTGACAATATCTTGGTGAGAAATATTATTATTATCTCCACTAAATAGAGAGGCATCTCGTACTTTATCTCTCAATCGGTCATTAAATGTTCCTATTTCGCTTCCAGCCAAATTATGCTGGTATGCCTGAGTATCTTCTCTCCCGTTATTAGATTTAAACCAACCCTCACCATAGAAATAGTTATCGGGGTCAACAGCTTGGACGGCTTCACGAGCAGCCAACATCTGCTCAACTGTTCCTTGCGCCATGATATCAAAACGAAAACCATCGAAACGATATTGAGTGGTCCATTGTAACAATGAATCAACCATAAACTTGTCCATCATTCGATTTTCAAGTTCAATATCTTGACCGGCATTGTCTGTTTCAATATTTCCTGTTTCCAAGTTTTTACGGTAATAGTATCCAGGTACAATTTTATCTAACACAGAAGTATCCCAAAGCCCAGATGAACTCGTATGGTTGTAAACAACATCAAGAACAACTCGCAGCCCTGCATCGTGCAACGCTTTATTCATTGACCTCATTTCTAGAATTCTAGTTACACCATCTGGATTTGAAGAATAACTACCTTCTGGAACATTATAATGATGTGGGTCATATCCCCAATTGAACGAATCTAGACCTCTCATAGATTCAGTTAAAGCTTGAGCATCTTCACCTGGTCCATAGCTCTCAAGAACCGATAACAAGGTATCTGAATCATTTTCAACACCACAAACAGGCGAGCTATCATTGATCAGACATAAATCCGCGACTGTATCCGTTAAGTTTACCGTTTCTGCTTCATTTTCATTTATAGAAGCAACATCAAATGCAGGCAATATATGAAAATGAGTTAAACCGCTCGCAACTAATTCACTTAAGTGAGTCATTGGAACTGAACCCGCCTCAGTAAATGCCATATACTTCCCGCGGTTAGCTTCGCTAGTACTTTCATCTAAAATACTAAAGTCACGTATATGACCTTCGTAAATAACTGCGTCTTCTGGATTTTCAATACTCGGAACTGTATGGCCATCCCAACCTTCAGGTTTTAAATCTGCATCCGTTAGGTTTACAAACTGAGAATATCTACCATTGGTCGATAGACTCACTGAGTAGGGATCTGTCGACCAAATTGTCTCAATTGCTTTATTTTGCGAATGATAAACAGTTACTTCGTATCGATAAAACTGACGATCCAGTGAAGATGTTCCTTCAAACGACCATATTCCAGTAGCTGGGTCTTCTGTCATTGTTTCTGTGCTAACTAAATTTTTGCCCGCATCGAAAACTTGCAGATCAACATTTTGAGCAGTGGGTGCCCAAAGGTTGGCGGTAATAGCATCACCTTCATAAACAACACCTAAAGTTGCTTCATCAGCGTCAGCATCACCTTTTGTATAAAGATCATCTAAAACTTTCGCTGCTTGAACGTAGGTTGCTATAGTCGCGTTACCTTCGTCATCGTATGCAGCAACCACTAATTGACCTTTTAAAATAGCTTTTACTTCTTCTGCCGTTGAGTCAATTGTATAAGCGGGCCAATCTTTGGTTAACGGATACATCGTTTGTTGAGCTTCGGTTTGCGAAGCTGCTGTTAAACTAACCGCTGTACCATTAATCTGCCCTTCTAAATCCGCCTCAATACCGGCAGTGGAAGAATGATGTAGTCTCACATCCGTTGAGCCATCTGCACCATTCCAAACAAAAGTATTTGCATCAAGCCAATGAGCCGCTGCACCTTCAATATCAATCGCTTGAGGACCTAAAGTCATTACTGGATATTCGAACGCTAATGGTTGGCCGGTGATGAAAAAATTCATCCGCGTAAAAACAGGGTCATCTTGGTCTAATACCATTGTTATGTCATTAGTTTCCTTATCATCTCCTTTATGGATTATATAATTAGCGAATTCACTACACTCACTATAAGTTTCGAGGAGTGGTATAACCCAATATGCACCATAGTTGGGGTCTATTCCATCTGGCTTATTAGTACTATTCCAGTCAGAATCATCGTAAGGTGGTGCGTAAACCTTACAATCATCGTTATTCCAAGTATGCAGTAAATATTCAGAATAAGCGGGATCTCCAGCTTCATTAGTCGCTCCCTTACTGGCTCTATTATAATAGAGGACGGTTTGAAATTCAGTTGGTATAACTGAAGGCATCGGTAAATTTGGATCAAATCCAACTTCACACGCATCGTTAAATTCATTTGGAATAGTCGGAGCTGGGCACTCTATCGGCTCAGGCTCAATACACGCATTCCCTGTAGGATTAACTATTAAAGGTGCATCACAGGTAAAAAGCTCTTCACCCTTTTCAACACTTTCTCCACCACAACCTAGCATGAAGACTAACGCAAGAAACGCCATGAAATTTATTATTTTTGAATAACTAAGCATAATTAGCTCCGTTTTTATAAAATTATGTACACATTAATGAATTTCTACAATCTCTCATCAATTACATTTTGTAATTAACACCTAAGAAATATTGCCGCCCAAAAAACTGAATCGTACCAGTTTGCGCTTTTTGATTAAAATAGCTTTTGGTCGGTTCATCAGTTAAATTTGTTGCTTGAAACATGACGCTAAATTGATCATCAATGTTATATGATGCTTGGTAATCAAACACCATCTCATCGTCAAAGAAAGCCTTCTGCTCATCAACGCCCCACTGGGTACTAACAAACTTAGACCGATATCGCATATTGATTCGAGTATCGAATTCTTTGTAATTCCAAAAAACAGCACCGTTAACAACATGCTTTGATAAACCTGGGAAACTTGTTTTAACTCTCGGCCCACCTAGGTCCATTTCAGTTAAGCCTTTAATGCGATCTATTTCGCTCTCTGTGTAGGCATAACTAGCTGACACACCTAGACCTGACCAAAGCTCAGGTAAATTGGTGAATACTTGCGTATAAGCGAGTTCTATACCGCGCATATAACCTCCGTTAGCGTTGTTGACTGCTTCGGTATAGTCACCATTGATAACAGTTACTGGCGGTGCGTTAGGATCTGTTCCAGGAACATACTCAGGAAGATTAAAACCGTTGGCCGCAAAATCATAATCTTCGATGGTAAATTCTTGAACAAAACTTTTTAAATCTTTTTGAAATAAAGCGACAACAAAAGCCCCTTCCGTCTCTGTAAAAAAATATTCGTATGAAAGGTCATATTGATTCGCTAAAAACGGCTTTAACTTTGGGCTACTAGTTGTAGAGTAATGGTACTCTCCAGTTACCTCATCAAATTGACCACTTGCATTGGACGACAAACGATTAATTGGCGAACGCGCCATTACACGAGCGGCAGCAAAACGAATCTGGCTATCATCAGTTAGCTTAAAATTTAAATTTAAACTTGGTAAATAATCAGTATATTCAATACCTTCGATTCCAGGCGCATAATCACTATTAACTAAACCATAATCGTCCGTAATACTTTGCGCTCCTTGGTTGATATCACCATCAACATCCAGCATAGTGGTTGCGCTTTGATTAGTTGTAACAGCTCTTAACCCCACATTTCCTGTTACCGGAGTATCCTTAATTAACATATCTAAGTTGGCTTGAAAGTAAGCGGTCGTTACGTCTTCCCAAACCTTACCACTTTCTAACATGGTCCAATCAGAACTGTTATCAACAAGACCATCAGCATCTGCACCCCAAGATGTAATTGGCTGAGGAACACCGTTAGGGAACCATGCATTAAGCGCAGCATTATAATCAATTGCTAAATAACTAGGGAATCCAGAAAATGGCCCGGTAAAATTAACAACTGTAACCATATCATTTGTTAACCTAAGCGGCGCTTCGTCAGTTCTAAATTCTCCATCACTTCCGTGATAAAATACCGAACGCTTATTTCTATAATGACGTTCAGAATATCTTAGACCACCTTCAAACGAACTAAATACATCGTTGTTTCGAGTCTCATAAATACCATCAAATCGAATCGCGTTTAGAGCATCACTGTATTGGTAAGGCCAGGTTCCATAACTGCTCGCCATCACTTTATCGATATCGGTAAAATCTTGGTTAAATCCAACATCAGGTAAATTCAATCCATTGAGTCGATAAGATACTGAAACGTTCTCATCAAAAACAGGATTGTCTACCGTAGCATCAACACCGACTAACGAACGAATTAAACCGTTCTTAAAATCACTCGTTCCTGTAGAGCGAGATAGATCTGTAAAAAAAGTGAATTGATCATTGGCTTCCCATACGGCCTTTAAACCGAAAGCTTCTGAATCATCGATTTTAGTATTGTTATCGTTAGATATTTCTATTCTAGTATTACCACCGAGCCGAGCTCGAGTATAGTCCGCGCCGATGACCGTATTATCATGAACAACAGCATTTGCAACATTAGCTTCATCAGGGTCAAGTAATACTCTAAACCCTCTAGCAAATGCTTTTTCATCGAATTTTGATATAAACGCATCAGCTTTTAAACTAAAGGTATTTGTTGGTGCCCATTCAATAACGGCTACATAACCATCTCTTGTTGTTTCGCCGCCCTTATGCTGCATTTCAAAACCAAAACTTTGATACTCACAATTACGACAGCCTACAGGGCCTTCAGTATCATTAGCCAAATTGTCTACATCACGTAAAGCGCCATAAGAAAAACCTATGAATTGTGTAGCGACACTTGGTTGAAATAATCTTGCGTAACCAACGGCTATACCCAGAGTATCATCTGCAAATTTTCCTTGGTATGAAAGACTAAAACGGTTTCCTGTACCTTTGGCATCATATATTTCATTTGCTCTATCGTTGTATGCACCACGTGCATTAACATTAAAGGTATGTTGTAAACGGTTATCAAGCGGACTAGCAGTTCTCAACTCAACTGTCCCTGCAACACCACCTTCTATTAGTGAAGACTTTTGTGATTTATAAACAGTTGCACCTGAAATTAATTCAGATGGGTATTGCGCAAATTCAACACTCCTCGTTCCGCTAGTAGAAACCTGTTCTCTACCGTTAAGCGTCGTATGAACGTAAATACCAGAAAGACCCCGAATATTTATTTCGGAAGCTTTACCACCAGTTCTAACGGCCGAAATACCCGGCAAGCGTGTTAATGCATCAGCAATCGAAATATCAGGTAGTGAACCCAAATCATCTGCACTTAGCTGTTCAGTTACAGTATCTGCATGACGCTTTTCGTCAATAGAGCGAATTAAACTACCCCGATAACCGGTGATAACAAGAGTCTCACCTTCAGGCAATGCTTCGCTTTCAGTATTCTCAGACGTTTCTGTCTGCTCAGTTTCTTCCTCTATTTGCGCGTAGTGCTCAGAAGCTGTGACTGGTTTTGATTGAACTGCTTTTACAACAGTTTCCGTATTTCTATCCGCAGCACTCACAACTCCAGCGGACATACCCGCAGTTATTAAAGCTATCGTAAGCAGACTAGGCTTAAAAAGGTTCGACTTGGTTTTTACCATTATTTTGCTCCCCTAACTATCTCAGTATTTTTAGTTTTAGAAAATAGCTAAACACACTTACTAACTCATTCAGACACTTGTTGAAAAACTAGCAAACTAAAACTATTATTTATTCGAATTATTTTATTTAATAAAGAACATTCTTATAAGGTCTACAGTAACTAACTAGTAACGCCCCTTATATCACCGTTAATAGTAAGCCTGAGCAAAGTGTAAACACAAAGAATTGCATACGTATTCATCATATTCTTCACAATAAATACCCTAATATCGGTGTCAGAATAAGCATCTGTCATTAAATCGTCATTTTTTTCCTATTTAAGTAAGGTTTATATATGAATAAGAAGCTAGTCAATATCCTGTTAATCTGCGGTATTTTAAGTTTATCCAGTAACACTAAATCAATGGCTGAACATGAAGAAGCAGAATTTGTACCACAATGGGCCAAGTCTGCGGTGTGGTATCAGATATTTCCTGAAAGGTTTAGAAATGGTGATCAATCAAACAATCCTAAAATGAAAGATATCTTAGGTGCTGATCCTGTTGAATCACCTAAACAATGGCGGTTACATCCCTGGGGTAGTGACTGGTACGAACTTTTGGACTATGAAGTTAACAATGGCGAGCCTGAACTGTGGAAGCATCTACTTCGTCGTCGTTACGGTGGTGATCTGCAAGGCGTGATTGATAAACTAGATTATTTACAAGATTTAGGGATTAACGCTATTTATTTAAATCCTGTATTCGACTCACCTTCTTTACATAAATATGATGCCGCGAGCTATCACCATATCGACCCAAATTTCGGGCCGGATCCAGAAGGTGATCGAAAATTAATGGCATCAGAAAATCCAATCGATCCTAAAACATGGGTCTGGACAAAGGCTGACGAGCTCGCACTAGAACTTATCGAAAAAGCTCACAAGCGAAATATAAAAGTGATATTTGATGGCGTATTTAATCATATGGGGATCAATAGTTTTGCTTTTAAGGATTTGCAAAAAAACCAAGAAAAATCTCCTTATAAAGATTGGTTTATTATTAATAGTTTTGATGATCCAGAAAAAGGAACCAAGTTAAGTTACAAAGGCTGGTTTGGGGTCGAATCCTTACCTGAATGGAAAGAAGATGAAAACGGACTTGTTAGTGGACCAAGAGACTATGTTTTCGCAATCACAGAACGCTGGATGAATCCGAAAAATAAAGGAATTCAATTTGGCGTGGATGGATGGCGATTGGACGTGGCTTTTAATGTGCACCATAACTTTTGGAAAATATGGCGTACTCACGTTAAAAAAATTAATCCAGAAGCTTACTTGACCGCTGAAATAGTTGATAAACCGGAAAAGGTTCAACCCTATTTTGAGGGCGATGAATTTGATGGTGAAATGAATTATAACTTTGCCTTTACTCTTTCCGAATTCATGTTTAATCCAAAAGAAACAAGTATTCCGCCAACAGAGTTAGATAAAAAACTCGAACAACTGCGCAACCTTTATCCTAAAGGGGTTGCTTATGTAGTACAAAATCTATTTGGCAGTCATGATTCAAACCGTATTGGTTCTCACATCGTTAATGCAAATAATGGGATCGGCAATTTTAGAGATTGGGGACATTACTTTGGCAGTTCACAAGCCGCAAACAATCCAAATTACGATGTTAGAAAACCGAACCAAAAAGAATTACATTTACAAAAACTCTTTACTATTTTCCAAATGACTTATGTCGGCGCGCCAATGATTTATTATGGTGATGAAGTCGGCATGTGGGGTGGAAACGATCCAGATTGCAGAAAGCCAATGTTATGGTCAGATATTATTTATGATGAAGAAATTTATTTAGCGAATGGTAAAAAACGGCAACAATCTTTAGCTGATAAAGTTGAGATAAATAATGATTTATTTAATCACTATAAAAAGCTAATCAAAATAAGAAATGATCATAAGGCACTTCAATTGGGTGATTTTAAAACCATCATCACTGATGACAAGAATTCCCTATATGGTTTTAGTCGAACTTACAAAGGCGAAACGATTAAGGTTATTTTTAATAACTCGAATGAAGCTAAAGAGATTGTAATACCTGTAGACAAAAACACAATCTACCAAGACCTGTTAAATAACAATCAACTCAAATCAATTGATAACAATTTGAAGTTAATGGTTCCTGCGAAGTGGGCGGCAATTATTAAGAGTACTTAGTGAAAAAGCGATCATTCATTAAATATTAACTAACTCAAAATGCCGCTCTAGAATACCATTTAATTTAAAATTTTATTTTTGAATTAAATGGTTTGCATGCTTACTAAAATTAAGACTACACCTTTGTAAAAATGATTGAATATTTTTTTCAATATATAAATCCCCTATGCCAGGCTGGTCTTTTTCTAACGGAGGAAACGCTCCATAACCGGCAAGCAAACAATTCCACGATACAACATCAAAATGAGTACTGAGTTTTTGTCGTTCAATTTCCTCAATCAAATCTCCTCGCTTATACCAAACATCTAAAATTTGGATAAGAGAGTCTGATAAATTTACATTGTCACGATTAGCACGCCAATAATCGCTATCATCTCTAGTATTCAGCTTATAGTGAGCAACAATATAATCACGTACACGTTCAAATCGATTGCTAACTTTTAAGTTATAATCATCACGATAAGTATTATTAAACCCTCCTTTTTCAAAATTTTCTGCAAACATTTCAATGCAAATTTGAACTAAATGCAAAGCGGTAGCCTCAAGGGGCTCGATAAAGCCCTGCGACAATCCTAAACCAATGCAGTTATGTGACCAATGTTGTTCAAGCTGCCCAACTTTCATTTTTAAATGATGGCAAGTTTGATCGCTATCTAACGTGTCCAGGTGCTCCCTGAATTCTTTCTCTGCAGATTCAGAAGAAATAAAGCTGGAGCTATAAACATAGCCATTACCAAAACGATTAGTGAGTGGAATTTTCCAACACCAACCTGCAGACAAAGCAGTTGAAACGGTTTCTACAGGAATTGATTGACTAATTGGCGTTGGCATAACTACCGCCGAATCATTAAACAAGTTTTCTTTATAACTTTTAAATGGCACCTTTAGTGTTTTTTGCATTAACACTGACGAAAAACCAGTACAATCTATAAAATAATCAGCTTCAATTTTTTCACCATCTCGGGTGATAATAGACGCAATATCGCCATTTCCTTTTTGCTGGACATCTGCAATATGTTCTTGTCTATGTTTAACACCTCTAGAAACACCTATTTCTGCCAAAAATTGACCTAAGAGATTTGAATCAAAATGGTATCCATACTCCATCGCAAAGGGGAAATTTTCCGACGCTATTGGTGCTTTTTCCTGATTAGCTAATACACCATTGAGTAAGAAATCTTCTGGTGTGGTATTTGTGTCTAAACCTAAACGTCGCGTTCTACAATTAGTTATGAAAGGCGTCGCAGTAAAAGTATCGACTTGTGAAGTAAATGGATGACTATAACTTTTTATACCTGACTTGGGGCTCCAGCCACTAAATCGAATGCTAACTTTATAGGTCGCATTACAATGAGGCATCCATTCGGATTCGGAAACATCTATCAATTTAAAAAAACGCTTAAGCGTCGGAGTTGAACCTTCCCCAACACCTATAATCCCAACCTCAGGAGATTCAACTAGGGTGATTCTAACTTGCTGTGAAGACCATTTTCTTATGAAAACATTAGCAGCCATCCAACCAGCCGTTCCGCCTCCAAGAATTACAAGATTGATTGGCTTATTATTCACTTTATAACCTGCATATATTTTTAAGGTATTCATCATGACTTGGCAATTTAGCCAGAGGTTCATTTTTGATGCCTTTTATTTTCCTTAACATTTCTAATAATTTTTCATCGGGTATACTGTTTGCTATTGGATGATAGTCCTTGGGTGTTATACCTTGTCCTACTAAAACTTGCAGCCATGAACTGTCTAGAAACAAATCATTTTGCTCACGGATTAATAACCCATTATCCGCAAATAATGCTATTTTATGAGCCAAGCTTTCAGGTATATCCATATCACGAAGATCTCGCCAAAATTGAGAATCAGTCCGCTGGTTTACATGATAGTGTAAAATTATAAAATCACGAATTTGTTCGAATTCAATTTTTGATTGTTTGTTGTACTCATTAACGGTTGAATCGTCTATTCCATTGTGTGGAAACAAATGAATTAAACGAACAATAGCTGATTGAATCAAATGTATACTAGTTGACTCTAAAGGCTCTAAGAAACCACTAGACAAGCCAACAGCAATTACATTTTTATTCCATTGTTTAAGACGCCTGCCTGTTCGATATTTAAATAGACTAGGCTCGCCAAGCGCTTTGGATTCAAGATTGGATAATAAAAGATCCGCAGCCTGATCATCGGTATAATGAGTGCTACTATAAACTAAACCATTTCCATTTCGATGTTGTAAAGGAATGCGCCACTGCCAACCGGCTTCATGTGCAATCGAACGAGTATAAGGCAAGGTGCTTTCAAAACGTTCCGACGGAACCGCTAAAGCCCGGTCACAGCGCAACCAATGACTCCAATCTTCATAACCCGTCGATAATTTCTTTTGGATAAGTAATGCTGCTAGTCCAGAGCAATCAATAAATAAATCACCTTCAATTTTTTGACCACCTTTAAGCAGTAATGATTTTATATAACCCGTTTCATGACATTGCTCTACATCTTCGACTAAACCCTCAGTACGTTTAACATCGATAGCTTCGCAGAACTTACGAAGAAATGCGGCATATAAGGTTGCGTCAAAATGATAGGCATTAGGTAAATCTAAAATAGGATCTTTACTATTTATTTGGGCAAATTTTCCAGCTTCGGCACATAAATAATTTAAATCGTATTCCCATAAATGAGATTTATTACCTAAAGCCTTTGTCCGATTTAATAAATGCTGAAATTGACAGAAAGCAAGGCTTTTTCCGGCAGCACCAAAAGTGTGATAATAGCTATCACCAACATCCTTCCAGTTATCAAATTTAATTCCAAGTTTAATTGTTGCTTTTGTCTCTCTTATAAACTCTGCTTCATTAATTCCTAATGCTGTATTAAACAATTTTATTGGCGGTATGGTTGCCTCACCAACACCGATAGTACCGATAGTTTCTGATTCAACAAGTTCTACATTTACAGTTGAGCCAATCATTTTTTTAATTAATGCAGCTGACATCCAACCGGCTGTTCCACCACCTAATACGACAACTTTTTTAATTGCATTATTCATTGTTCAGCCTTAATTCTATAATTTAAAATAGAGTTTACCTGTTGTGATATTTTTTATAAATGTTCTAGATCATTATTTACAAAAAAAAACCACCTTTTAAACGGGTGGTTTTTTTGTTACTAACTAGTTAACTTAAAAAGAATAAGTAAAACTAAGTAGATAGTTTGCACCGAAAGCTTGGTGCTCATTGATCTGTCTACTATCATTAGAAGCAGCTTTAACTGTTGGATCGTCAGTCAGGTTTTGTGCCTGTAAAGTAACACGTAACCCTTGCAGATAGTCAATCCCAGAATGATTGAAGTCATACCCAATTTGAGCATCCCATATTTCTGAACCGATATCTTCGTTACCAACTAGAGCGAGACTCAGCCCACGAGTTTCTGTAAAGAAATCATTACGTTTCGTTCCAGAAATACGAAATTCAAATCCACTATTTTCATAATAGGCCATTAATGAATAGCTCTCTCCTGATAAACCTGGCACAGGGTCACCATCATCTAATTCTCCATCAAGGAAAGTAGCACTAGTTGTGATACCTAGCCCATCAAGCGACTCATTAAGTAATCTAAATGGAAAGCTAATCTGAACTTCTTGTCCACGTACAAATCCTTCTAAACCATCTTCTCTATACGAAAGGCCACCTAAAAACTGTGCCGGTGGTTGGTTACCGGTCAGGTCTGAAGACTGATGATAGCTAGGAATATAAACTGAAGAAAAATCTGCTACCGATGCTCCACTTCTATGCCAATTAGTCAAGTCTTTATAAAACAGACTGATCGCGAAGAAGCCATCATCAGCAAAATAGTTTTCATAACTAAGATCATATTGATTAGCTTCTAAAGGTCTAAGTGTAGGATTACCGGAACTAGCACTCCACGGCGAATTTTCAAGATCACCACTTAATATATTAGCGTCGTTAAACTGAAAGCTTACCTGAAAATTAGGCCGCATATCATCAAGACGTGCGCGACTTAAAACTTTCGAAACACCCGCTCGAATGAACTGACTTTCTGTAACCTCAAAACTTAAGTTTAATGTCGGTAATACATTTGTATAAGTATCACCTCCAGTGACAGGAACAGCATGAACAAATCTATCGGAATTCGTAGTGACGTTATACCCGGTAGATGATTGGTCAGTGTCGACAATCTGAACTCCAACGTTACCTTTAACTGGCACATTGCCTATTTCTGTATCTATATCTAATTGAGCAAAAACAGTTAGTATCTTTTCATTAATTGTATAGCTATCACCAAGTCGTGCATTATCAATTAAAGCTCCATCAGTTGCCTGATAGAAACCGCTATTGTATAAGCCAAGACTATCATAGGCTATTATACTGCCTAAACCGATAAACCCAAGATTAGCGTGTCCAACAGCATTAGGGATTGGTCCATCGCCAGGATAGGTCGGTGCTGTTAAAAACATGCCATTGTTTAGTTTAGATTTTTTGCGGTCAGAGTAGTTAATCCCAGCTTTTAATCCAGTAAAAATACCATACTCAATAGCGCCATCAATATCAAAACGTAAGCTATCTAGGTCTTCACTAAAAATAGGTTGATTAACAAAACCATCTTGTCTATTGCTCGAATCGCCTGGATAAATTGGATCCATTCCACCACCCCAACCCTGTGGGCCGGCAAGACGAATCAAATTAGCGTCAGTATGATTAACCGGTGCGATTGTAGGATGATCTGAGTAAAACACACCTCTAGATGTCATATCAAAAGAATAGGCGGATAGCGGACGTCCATCTATTCCTGCACGGCCGACACCTGAATAACTTTCTACATCGGTAATATTTTTATCAACTGTACCTGTTGATAAATCAAATTGCATACTCCAGTTTTGATCTAAATCATATTCAAAATTCAATCCAAACGTTGATAATTTTGCTTTTTGGCTTCTGGCATCATTTCTAATAACATTATGAAAACCATCATAAAAACCTGACGTCACTAAACCATTATCAACACCTGTAATGGTATAATCACCGGTTCCCCATTCAGCACCGCCTGCTTCTATACCGCGTCTTGCATCTTTTTCTTCAAAATCAATGTAAAGCGCATCAAGCTGTACTTTTAGTTTTTCCGTTGGAGCATATTCTACGACTAACGCAACAGAATCACGTTCTAATAATGCAGAACGAACAAACGAGTCATGACCACCTAAAACAACTGTACCGTCAGGTGCTGTTGCTGTATCTGTTAGTCTTCTATCACTTCCAGTATTAACGGTCGCATAACCCCAACCACGAAATTGCTCTTCCTGTCGAACGGTACCTTCACTACTTAGTACCAATGCAACACCTAATTTATCATCAGCAAATTGCTCAACGAAGTTAAACGAAAGTTTGTGTCCATCATTGTCAAAATCTGGGTTTGCCGAAGCGTACTCATTTTTTTCAAAAGTTCCGTTAACGGTCATAGTTGGTTCCGCGCTCAAAGGACTTACCGTACGCAAATCAACCGTACCTCCAATTCCTTGATTTAATAAACCGGCTTCCGGTGTTTTGTATACAAGTATGCTAGAAACGATTTCAGAGGGATACAGATCGTATTCAACTCCACGATTATCACCCATACCCAACAATTCTCTACCATTTAAGGACGTTGCTACATAATTCTCATTAAAACCACGCACAGATAAACCACTTGTACGACCATTACGGCGTTCACCAGCAAGTCCTGTTAGACGCGATAAAGATTCAGCTACGCTTGAATCAGGAAGCTTACCGATATCTTCTGCTGAAATAGCCTCTACGATAGAAGTACTATCCATTTTCATTGCTTGTGCACGTTGTAAACTACCTCTTATTCCCGTGATTACAACCTTATTCTCTTCTTCCTCTTCCTCAGATTGCGCCTCAGTCGTTTCTGCTTGTGCGACTCGTTGAATCTCCTCAGCAAACGCTGGCGTACCAAACGTCACCATTCCGGTCGACAACAGAGCTATTGTCAACTTACTAGGTTTAAAATTAATCATTGGTTTCCCCCTTTAAGAAACTTTTAATTATTGACCTTTCCTACAAGCTATAAAGCTCGATACAGCCAAGTTTATTGTAAATAGAAAATATGCTATTTTAACTGGTGACCATACTACTTAAATAAACACAAATACTTCAATGCGTTACATACGTATTCATAAGTAAAAAATTAATAAAAAATATTGTTTATAACTTCCATAACTCTGAGAAAAGTTAATTTGCTTGATCCTTATTCATTACACCTTTCCTTCTTCATCATCTCAATCAATTTTTTCATTTCTACATGCTCCCAAATTTCATTATTTTTATACGGCATTCTTTGAAGCCAATTGGGGTGCTCGTCGATCGTTCCAGGAATATTCACTTGTTCAAAAATACCAAGTGCATCCTCTAAAGGAATTAATTGGATTCTACTCGGAGCTTGCGCTAAGAACTCTTGTACCGCTATTGCTAATTCTTGGTTCATTTTAGCCGGTGATTTTTCCGGAATTTTTGCTTCGTCAAGTACCTTCATATCAATTAATGCAGAGATCAATTGTTCCCTATCAATTATTCGATTATTTCGGTCACTTTGCCCCATTTTTTCATTTGGATATAACTCCAATTTTTGTCGCCAAGCGAGATCGTTTCCTGTCCACCAGCCTGCCAGTGTTGGCAGATCATGTGTTGAAACAGTAACCATCGATTGTTCAGGATAGTTTTCTGGACGTTGAAACAAACCGTCTTCCCATCGTTCAAAAAATAGGACTCGGTAAGACAATAATCCAGCACTTGCCATAATATCACCGAAACCCTCGGGCGTTGTTCCAAGATCTTCACCGATAACAATACATTTTGCTCTTCTTGACTCTAAGGCAATTACTCTCAACATATCTTCAAATGGAAAGGTAATGTAAATACCTTCGTCAGCTTTTTTACCGGGAGCAACCCAATACTGCCGCATGTAACCAAGTACATGATCAATTCTAAGCGCACCAGCGTGGATCATATTTCCTCTAAGTGCTTGGATAAACGGTTTAAAACCTTTACGCTTTAACGCAAGCGGATTGATTGGTGTCAAGCCCCAATCTTGTCCTAAAAGATTTGTCGCATCAGGCGGTGCCCCGACCGAACCACCAGAAACATAGGTATCTCTATCCGCCCAAACATCAGCACCAGCCCCATCACATCCGACAGCCAAATCAAGATAAAGACCGATAGCCATTCCTTCTTTTTTTGCTCGCATTTCTACTTGGTGTAATTGTCGATCAGCAATCCACTGAATAAATTGAAAATAACCTACTCGCTCGGAATATTGTTTCTGAAACTGATTAACAGCTTTTGAGTTAGGCGTTTGGTATTCAGTCGGCCAATCGGTCCAGCCATAAAGGTTTTCATCTTTCGCTCTAAAATATTCATAAAGCGCATCAAAGGTTGCTAAGGTTTTTAACCCTGTTCCCGAACGGTTAACAAAATCAAAATATTCCTTAGATAATTCAGATTTTTTATCAATATGTTTTTTTAAAAAATCAGCATATAACAATTCTAGAATCTGATATTTCAACCAAGCACTATGGCGATAATCTATTAAATCAGATTGATTGACTTGATTGATTGATTGCTGAAATTCTTTTGAATTAACTTTATAATTCGCTTCTTTGCACTCTTCAAAATTAGGTACTTGATTAACATCAATATAAATCGTATTTAAAAAATTTCTACTGGTTGGTGAATAGGGACTTCTGTGCGCAGGATTACCTGGGAATAAAGGGTGTAAAGGATTTAGTCCGATGCATGAAGCACCTTTTTTAGCAGCCTCTACGACTAAACTATTGAGATCACTAAAATCTCCCAGCCCCCAACTTTTATCGCTTTTAAGTGAATAAAGTTGAGCGGCAAGTCCCCACATTTTATAGTCAGCGGCATCTTTAGGACCATAGCAAGTTTTTGGTGCAACAATTAAATAACACGAATCTGTTTGTGAGAACTGAACTTGTTTCTTCCTATTATTCGTTTCTATCTTTACATCAATTTTATGATAACCCTCTGCCAGTTTTGGAATGGGCAAAGAACTCTGAAAATAAATAGAACCATCAATTATTTGTTCTTGAACTATAGTTAGAGCGTCTAACAGATGAGAACCTTTGATTTGCTCATTATTTTCTGTTGTGATCAACCAGCTGACTTTTTGATCTTTAAGGCTAGATTCATACGAGATAGGCAAACTATATTCAGCTAGTTCAGCCTTAACAATATGAGTATCTGGCAACAAGGTTAACCAGGGTTCATTAACCAATTCGACGCTAGCTCGATTAATTGAGTCATCACTCGTCACATCAAATCCCATCGCTGCTAGCAAAGCATATCGCGATTCATCCGTTGCATAAACTTGATCACCAAAGCTATTAGTATAACTTCGATGAAAGCCTACAAGGTCGGCTAATTTTTCAATTGAACTCATATAATTTCTCTATTGTTCGTTCTAATTTATTTGCCTGAAGCAAATTACTTTAAACGGAACTAGTGGATGAGTCTTCATAACTCAATACCACACATGTATTAGCAAGGATTTTTATAGCTAATAATTGTTTATTTTCATTTTCATTTTCGAAAAAAGCTATTTTTTCTTGCTCTAAAGTAGAGTTGCTAGTATCAATGATTATTTTCCACTCGCCATTTAAACGGGGAAAATTAAATTCAACATCTTGTTCGCTTGCATTAAAAATAACCAGTAAAGCGTCATCATTGCCATATTCAATCGAGCATGTCTCATTCGGTCGAATATGATTTTTTTGTTTTTCATTTACATCTTCAACATCAGCTAACAACATGCCAAAACATTTCAGTTGTTGATCATGCCAATTACCGGGATTCATCATTTGACCGCTTTGATGAAGCCAACTGATATCAGGCAAAGCTGTTTTGTGCGAAATAATATCCCCATGTTGATAACTTTTTCTATTGAGTAACGGGTGTTCTTTTCTTAATTGCAGCAATGATTTAATAAAAGAGTGTAAATGTCTCGAACTAGAGCTACTCAAATTCGACCAGTCAATCCATGAAATAGAATTATCCTGACAATAAGCATTATTATTTCCTTGCTGTGAGTGACCTATTTCATCGCCCGATAACAACATCGGTGTACCTTGCGCTAAAATGACGGACGCAATCATATTGCGCTTTTGTTTTTCTCTTAATGAGCATATAAGAGAATCGTCAGCTTTACCTTCTATACCGTAGTTACAACTAAAATTTGCTGAATGACCATCTTGGCTAACCTCCCCATTTGCATCATTATGGCGATGATTAAAACTCACCAAATCATCTAGCGTAAAACCATCATGAGAAGCGATATAATTGACGCTGGAATAAGGACGCCTTCCCTTTTGAGAAAAAATATCATGAGAACCATGCAAGCGTTTTGCTAGCTCAGGCAACATGCCACTATCACCACGCCAAAATCGTCTTAGAGTATCTCTAAATCGGTCATTCCATTCTAACCAGTTTTTTGGAAATCGTCCGAGTTGATAACCTCCGGGACCCACATCCCAAGGTTCTGCGATTAACTTAACTTGTGCTAATACAGGATCTTGCCTTACTGCGGCAAAAAAGGAACTATAATCAACAAAATCATCTTTACCTTGTCGTCCGCGACCTAATATTGGTGCAAGATCAAATCTAAATCCATCCACACCCATAACTTCAACCCAATATCTAAGGCTATCCATTACTAACTGCAGAACTCTTGGGTGCTGTAAATTGAGTGTATTCCCACAACCCGAATGATTGACATAATATCGCTTATCATTATCTTGTAAGCGATAGTAGGAAGCATTATCAATCCCTTTAAAACTGTAGGTAGGCCCTAAATGGTCACCTTCAGCAGTATGGTTGTAGACGACATCTAAAATCACCTCTATTCCAGCCTCATGAAATGCAGAAACGAGCTGTTTAAATTCTGACAAATCATCTTGATAACAGTAACGAGCTTCTGGCGCAAAAAAAGCAATACTGTTATAGCCCCAATAATTCTTTAAGCCCTTTTCTAACAAAAATGACTCATCAAAATAGGCGCTAGTCGGTAAAAGCTCAACGCTAGTAACACCTAAATCTTTTAAATAATCAATGACCTTTTTTTCAGCAAGTCCTTTAAAAGTACCTCGAAAGTCTTCTGGCACCTCAGAGTTAAGTTGAGTAAAACCCTTTACGTGAACTTCGTAAATAATAGCGTCTCTATTTCTAATTGGTTGACTTAATTTTGAGACATTATTAACATCTAATTTATCAAACGAAGTCACTACGCATTTCGGAATAAAGGCCGCGTTATCTCGATTATCAATGGTTAAGTCTTGCTGAGTACTTTGCCTATCATAGGCTAGATGAGAATCAGACCAAACAAAATCTCCTTTAAGTTGTTTTGCATATGGATCAATTAATAACTTGTCCACATTAAAACGATGCCCCTTATGAGGTTCAAAAACGCCATCAACGCGATAACCATATAAATCACCCGGTTTTACACCATTGATATAACCATGCCAAACGTCATCACTAAATTCAGGTAAAGGGATCCTTTGAATTTCATTTTTTCCAGATGAATCAAATAAACACAAATAAACTTTATCTGCATTGGCTGAAAATAACGCAAAATTAGTTCCCTCTCCATCGGGTGTTGCACCTAATGGATAAGCCTCTCCAGAAAAGATCTGAAATGCGTTAGTGTTTGGCATTAATCAGCCACCTCAAACATAATCGTTGATAATGGAGGTACACTGATAGATAAAGAGTATGGATGACCATTGTGTGGTAAATCAGCAGTATTTACAGTACCCAAATTGCCTTGACTATCTAAACTATCTTGAATATCTAAATTTCCTTGGTTACTGCCCTCATAAACGGCTGCATCGCTATTAAATATTTCTTTATAGCTTCCTTCAATGGGCACTCCAATTTTGTATTGTTGGTGTGCTTGAGGCGTAAAATTTGACACCACAATAACTGGCTTGTTTCGATCATATCCATAACGTATAAATGCAAAAATTGACTGTTCAGCATTCTCATGTTCGATCCATTCAAATCCTTGAGACTCACAATCATTTTCATAAAGCGCTGGCGTTGAAATATAAATTTGATTTAAATCGGACACTAATTTTTTAATACCTAAATGATTTTTGTTTTCGAGTAGATGCCAATCAAGGCTTTGTTCAAAATTCCATTCCGCTCGTTGAGCAAACTCACATCCCATAAATAATAATTTCTTTCCTGGGTGTCCCCACATAAAACCATAATAGGCTCTAACATTCGCAAATTGCTGCCATTCATCTCCCGGCATTCTTGTTAAGATTGAACCTTTACCGTGAACGACTTCGTCATGACTTAACGGCAAAATAAAATTTTCATCAAAGGCATAAACCAAACTAAAACTTAGATCGCCCTGATGGTATTTTCGATGAATCGGATCCCGCTTCATATATTCTAGCGAATCGTTCATCCATCCCATATTCCATTTGTAGCCAAAACCTAAACCTCCTTCACTGGTTGGACGCGAAACGCCCGGCCAAGAGGTTGATTCTTCGGCAATAGATATTGTGCCGGGATAATCAGAATAAAGTTCTTCATTAAAACGCTTTAAAAAATCAACAGCTTCCAAGTTTTCATTTCCACCAAATTCATTTGGTTTCCACTCACCTTCTTTACGGCTGTAATCTAAATAAAGCATCGAGGCAACCGCATCAACTCGAATCCCATCGACATGAAACCTATCCAGCCAATGATTGGCACTTGCTCGTAGAAAGTTGGCAACTTCTGTCCGACCGTAGTTATAAATTAAAGTATTCCAATCAGGGTGAAATCCCTTTTCTTTATCTTGATGCTCATAAAGATGTGTTCCGTCAAACTGAACCAAGCCGTGTTCGTCTTCAGGGAAGTGTCCTGGCACCCAATCAATCAGTAATCCAATATTATTTTGATGGCAATGGTCGACAAAATATTTAAAATCATCTACTACGTTGGATTGCGCAGTCTTAAATCGACTACTCGGCGCAAAAAGTCCTACCGGTTGATAGCCCCAAGAACCATCGTAAGGAAACTCACTAACAGGCATTAGTTGTAAATGGGTGAAAAACATTTCTTGAACATATTCAACCAATTGATCTGCTAACTCTCGATAATTCAAATACTCATTATCACCTTTGCGTTTCCATGAAGCTAAATGAACTTCATAAATACTAATCGGTTTGTTTCTGGCGTTTTTCTCACCTCGGTTAGATAACCACTGTTGGTCCTTCCATTTGTAATCCACCTCATTAATGATTTCAGAAGCCGTATCGGGACGATATTCAGACTGAAAAGCATAAGGATCAGACTTTAGTGGAAGCAATTTTTTATTCTTGTCTTTGATTTCAAACTTGTAACGAGAATCATCAGGCAACTGCGGAATAAAAATTTCCCAAACACCACACTCATGCCGCAGTCGTAATGGATGACAACGGCCATCCCAATGATTAAAATCTCCAACAACAGATACATGACTAGCGTTAGGTGCCCATACAGCAAATGAAACCCCTTTCACCCCATCAAGTTCAATACAATGAGCACCGAGCTTTGAATAAGGCTTTTTATGATTCCCTTCAGCTAATAGATAAGCATCAAGCTCACCCAAAATTAAAGGGAAACTAAATGGGTCATAAATCAATTTTTCGCCACTAGAATCCGTGATTTTAAGCAAATATTTAAAGCGCTTTTTTCGGCGGGTAACAATTGTAAAAATACCCGTATCACTAACCTGAACTAATCGATTGATAGTTCGTTTTGATTTTGGATCAACTATAGAAACAGCTTTAGCATTTGGCTGAAACGTTCTTAAGGTCAAGTAATCTGATTTCGAACTTTTATGTAACCCAAAAAAGGAATAAGGCTCAAAATGTTGTGCAGATAATATCGCATCAACATCGTCACTAAATTTATTTTCAAGCCCCAAATTCATTTAATAAAATTACTCTAGAAAATTTTTTCAAATACTGTTTTGCGTTTCAAACGTATCCGTCAAATTTATTTATCAGTGCACTGTCAATTATTAACCGCAATCGCTATGTCTTTTTCCGGCTTAGAAGAAGGTTCAAGCTGCCAAATGTTTTTTGCGTAATCTTCAATTGAACGATCAGAAGTAAACTTGCCCATCATTGCCGTATTAATAATTGCCATTTCAGCCCACTTTCTTTGGTCTTTATATGTTTCACCAAGAAGCTTATGACTTTCAGAATAAGAATAGAAATCCGCTAATACTTTGTACGGGTCACCACCTTGCAACAAACTATCTTTTATGGCGGATAACTCACCAGCATTGCCAGGTGTAAAATAGTCCGTATCCAGCCAATCAAGGCAGGCTTTTAATTCCAGATTATTCGCATAATATTTATGTGGGTTATAACCTGTCTGATCAAGTTCTTTAATTTGCTCTACAGTCTTGCCAAAGATGAATATATTTGCTGAACCAACTTCTTCAGCAATTTCAATATTGGCTCCATCCATCGTACCAATTGTCAACGCACCATTTAATGACAATTTCATATTGCCGGTTCCAGAAGCCTCTTTTCCGGCTGTGGAAATTTGCTCCGAGACATCCGCCGCAGGAATGATTTTTTCTGCCAAGCTAACTCGGTAGTTTGGTAAAAAGACAACTTTCAATTTATCCTTAATTCTTGCATCATTATTCACTTTATCAGCGACTTTATTAATCGCATAAATAATTTCCTTCGCAAGATAATAACCAGGTGCAGCTTTTGCGCCAAAAATAAAAACTCTAGGATGCATATCGAGATTGGGGTCTTCAAGCAAACGACGATACAAAGCCAAAATATGTAATAGATTCAAATGTTGCCTTTTGTATTCATGCAATCGCTTAATATGCACATCAAAAATCGCACTAGGATCAACTTCAACACCAGTAATTTGAAGAATAATTTCTGATAACTTAACTTTGTTTAAATGCTTCGCTTGCATAAATTTTTTCTGAAACTGAGCGTTCTTTGCTTTTGCCTTAAGTTTTTTCAATAGTGATAAATCCGTTGCCCAATCACCATCGATATTTTTATCAATCAAGTCCGCTAATAATGGGTTACATGCTTTTAGCCAGCGTCTTGGAGTAATACCATTGGTTACGTTGGTCAACTTGCTTGGGTAGAGTTTATGAAATTCTGGAAACAGATCCTGTTTAACCAGCTTAGAATGAATTTCCGCAACACCATTCACTTTAAATGATGTAACAACACAAACATGCGCCATACGGATCATTTGTTGGTTGCCTTCTTCAATTAAAGAAAGTTTACGTTTCATCGCATCGTCACCGGGCCACAGTTTTTCAACTTCATCATTAAGAAAATTTTCATTGATTTGATAGATAATTTCTAAGTGTCGAGGTAGCACTTTTTCAAACAAACTAACGGACCACTTTTCAAGCGCTTCAGGTAATAGAGTATGATTTGTATAGGCAAATACTTTTTGACACGTTGCCCAAGCTTTATCCCATGAGAAATCATATTCATCAAGAAAGCGGCGCATTAATTCTAAGATAGCAATTGTTGGATGGGTATCATTGAGTTGAATCACGATTTGATTGGCAAATTCGCTCCAATCGTCTTTATAACGCTTCTGATAACGACGAATGATATCTTTGATTGAACAAGCACAAAAGAAATATTGTTGAATTAGCCGTAACTCTTTACCTGCATCGGTTTCGTCATTAGGATATAAAACTTTTGATATCGTTTCAGCCTGAGTTTGAGCCGATCGGGCATCTTGATAATCGCCAGCATTAAAAGCTTCCCAATCAAAATGGCTTGACGCTCGACTTTCCCATAAACGTAATACATTAACAGTATCGGTATTATATCCAACAATCGGTATATCCCAAGGAACACCTTTTATGATTTGTCCCGGACGCCAAACCTTTTTAATACTTCCATCAACCGCAGCAATTGATTCAACTGAACCATAGAGAGCTATTTCTTGGACAGCCTCTGGACGACAAACTTCCCAAGGATTACCATATTCCCGCCATTCATCTGGCGATTCGATTTGTCGTCCATCATAAAACTGCTGCTCAAATAATCCATGTTCATAGTGAATACCATAACCCACCGCATTGTAGTCTAGTGTTGCTAACGAATCTAAATAACAAGCCGCTAGGCGCCCCAGCCCCCCATTTCCAAGCGCTAGATCATGACCATACTCAAAGACATCTTCTAATTCAAATCCCAGATCTTCAATCGCTTTCTGTGCAACTGTAAAGAGCCCCATATTATGTAAATTATTTGAGAGCATTCTTCCCATCAAATATTCTAAGGATAGGTAGTTAACTGAACGGGTATTTTGTCGAGAATTGTTTAAATTAGTTAATTGGAGTTTTTCAAAGATAGAATCGTTGACGCTCAAACAGGTTGCTCGTAACAGCGCAGCTTTATCTATCTGAAAATCCAAATCTGCTGAAGTATAATTTAAATAGTTAAGTATTTTTTTCTTAAATTTAGCAACATCTGTACTACTCGCTTTGCTTGCTGTGTTATTTTCTGAAACCATTGATGGTTAAACCCTTCTACTTCGATTGTTAAGTTTTTTACTAACTAAATGTGATTGCTTTAAGCGATTAAGTTACTGTTATTCATACAATAATTTAATTAATCCAGCGAATCCCCACACTTATGCCAGTCTAAGTTGTTGAATAATCCTTAAGTTACTTCATGCAAGCTCTTGATAGCAACTGACTACATACGTATTCAAAATTATTTATTTTGCATACGTATGTATGAAGAAAAATGTGTCATTTTTTGGTTATTGATCGTAAAAAGGCCATCTAATGTAAAAAATAGTGCATCAACTTACTTAAAACAATACCGAATGTCCCGGCAGTACGAGGTTGTGTTCTTCTGATATTTGTCAGGCTGATTAACATTCCGATACTATTCGTGTTTTTTAGAAGAATTTTTAAAAAAGATGACTAAGGTTAATTGACTGATTATTATCAATTTATATACGGTAAGCTCCAATAATAAAAAACAGGAACAAAACAATGCAAAGACCTCAACTATCATTTTGGCAAATCTGGAATATGTGTTTTGGATTCTTCGGCATACAATTTGGCTTTGCTCTACAAAATGCCAATGTAAGCCGTATATTTCAAACCTTAGGTGCCGACTATAGCAATATGACCATCTTATGGGTCGCAGCTCCATTAACAGGTTTAATTGTGCAGCCAATTATTGGTTATATGAGTGACAGAACATGGGGAAAACTTGGTAGACGACGCCCTTACTTCCTATATGGTGCAATACTCGCGAGTTTGTCGTTATTTATCATGCCAAACTCACCAACCCTTTGGATCGCGGCAGGTATGTTATGGATTATGGATGCATCTATTAATGTATCGATGGAACCGTTCCGTGCGTTTGTTGGCGATATGCTACCCAGGAAACAACGTGGGATGGGTTACGCTATGCAAAGCTTCTTCATTGGCGTCGCATCCGTTATAGCATCAGCACTTCCTTGGATGATGACTAACTGGTTTGGGATCAGCAATGAAGCCCAAGTTGGATCAATACCGGAATCGGTTAAATTCGCATTTTATGCCGGTGGAGCAATATTTCTTCTAGCGGTTGGCTGGACTGTTTATTCCACTAAAGAATACACTCCAGAAGAACTTGAAGCATTTGAGAAAGCTGAACAAGAATTTGATCAACGTGAAGCCTATGTTGAGCCAACTCGTTCCGCTAGCCTATTTTTTAAAGGCGCGACAATCTGGTGCTTAATTGGCGCGATCTCAACAATAATCGTTTATCTTAATATCGAAGCGCTAGATAAAAACCTTTTATTGTTAACTATTGGTCTTTTTGTTTTTGGCTTAATGCAATTAATTGCCGGATTACTTGAAAAATCTGGTTCTAACAATGGTGGATTTTCTCATGTGATGGTTGATTTATTTAATATGCCAAAAACAATGCGAAAACTCGCCGCAGTTCAGTTTTTCTCTTGGTTTCCGTTCTTCGCTTGGTGGTCATCCTCTACTCCGGCAATTACCTCTTTTCATTACGGAACCAGTGATGTTAGTTCTGCTGCTTTTAATGATGGTGCTGATTGGGTGGGTATATTAATGTCGGCTTATAATGTTGCTGCCGTTTTTGCCGCAGTTACAATTCCCTTCGTTGTCAAAAAGCTTAATTTAAAATACGCTCATATGATAAATCTATTTCTTGGCGGCTTGGGATTTATCTCCTTCATTCTCATTAAAGATCCCCTATGGTTAATTGTACCAATGGTCGGTGTTGGTTTTGCTTGGGCATCTATACTTTCTCTTCCTTACGCTTTGTTGTCCAACGCTGTTCCAGCAAAAAAGATGGGGTTGTTTATGGGGATTTTTAATTTCTTTATCGTATTGCCTCAAATATTAGCCGCTAGTATTCTAGGCGTTTTGGTTAATAAAATATTTGCTGGTGAGGTTATTTATGCTTTGGTTATAGGTGGTTTCAGTATGTTAGTTGCTTGCGCTCTTACCCTTAGAGTTGAAGAGCCGCAATATGAATAATAAATTAATCGTTATCAATTGGATATAACAAAAATGAAAAGAAGTTTTATAAAGCCTGTTATTTGTATTTTAACGTCGAGCTTTTTGTTCGCTTGTGGGCAACAAACTAAAGAGCCACAGCTCCCAGAAACAAACGCGGATGTTGCAAGTACGGCTCCTCAATCAAAAGTCGAAACGAGCCTTTCTTTTTATGGAACCACTTTACCATTTGCCAGTGAAGCGGTTTATTTTTTAATGACTGATCGCTTTGTTGATGGCGATCCTTCAAACAATCATGTGGATCAAGGTGGTGAATTTCCCACTTTTCGTCAGCCAATTCTTTCCGAAGATGGACGTGATGCTTACGTCGGTTACATGGGCGGCGATTTCAAAGGAATTCTAGATAATGCTAGTTACATTTCGGACATGGGTTTCACTTCAATTTGGTTAACCCCTATTATTGATCAACCTGACGAAGCATTTAACGGTGGTGAAAAAATTGAATTTGGTGGGGCGTTTAAAGATGGTGGTAAAACTGGTTATCACGGCTATTGGGGGGTTAATTTTTATCAGGTGGACGAACATCTTCCCTCAGAAAACCTTTCCTTTAAACAATTGACTGAACAACTTGTAAGTCAGTATCAAATTAAAACAGTTTTAGATGTGGTTGCTAATCATGGTTCTCCATCATTCACTATGAAGGGTAAACAGCAACCGAAATATGGTCAGATATTCGACCAAAAGGGACAATTAGTCGCCGATCACAATAACCTTCAACCTAACGAACTTGATCCGAATAACCCTTTGCATCAATTTTATAATATCAAACCAGACATCATGCAACTCTCTGACCTAAATGAAGAAAACCCAGCTGTTTTGGATTATCTTAGCGGGGCTTACTTGCACTGGATCGATCAAGGTGCGCACGCCTTTCGAATTGATACTATCAAACATATGCCGCATAGTTTCTGGAAACGTTTTAGCGATAAAATTAGAGAAAAACATCCTGACTTTTTTATGTTTGCCGAAAGTTATTCCTTTGACGCAAATTTTATTGCGCAACATACCAAAGCTGAAAATGGTGGAATTTCTGTATTAGATTTTCCAGGCCGCGAAGCGATGTTAAAAGTATTTGAAAATCCGCAGAGTGATTATTCTGAGCTTCTTTCTTATCTTCATTTAACTAACAGTCCCTACAATAATCCCTATGAACTAATGACTTTCTACGATAATCACGATATGTCACGAATCAATACAGACGTAAATGGATTTATTGATGCACATAACTGGCTGTTTACCTCTCGTGGTATTCCCGTTATTTATTATGGTTCAGAAATAGGTTTTATGGCCGGAACCAAAGAGCATGAAGGAAACAGAAACTATTTTGGTGTGGATAATATCGAAAAGGCTAAGACCCACCCAATAAAAATCAATTTATCTAAAATTGCGAATATACGTAAAAACTCTATCGCATTGCAAAAAGGGCTTCAAATTAATCTTGAATTTTCTGGCAACCAAGCATCCTTTTATCGCGTATACCAGCACCAAGGAGTTAACCAAACAGCATTAGTTCTTTTGAACAAAGGCGATTCCCCTGCTCGCTTTAAACTGGGTGAATTTGTTTCTGCTGGCGATTGGAAAACAGCTATTGGTGAAGATTTGGAACTTATACATGGTAAACAGATCACAGCAACAGTCACACCACATGGTGTTTCGGTCTACCTTTTAGACCAAGCTAATACTAACCCATTATTAATTGAAAAAATGAATCTCTTAATGAATAAAGAAGTAACTGTCGTTCATTAATTTTTAAATCACTTGGTTCAGAGAGGACATTCGGAAATTGGTTACTATCAACTCGCTCTCTTAACTAGTCCCGCAAGATTGGCGAACAACAATTTTTGCTGGAAGAAGAGTTCTTTCGACAACTTCATTATTAATAATAAGGAGAAGGTTTTCCACTAAGATCTCGCCAGCCAGCTTTGTATCCTGTTGCACGGTTGTTAAAGAAGGGCGAGTAAAATTCGCAACGGGAATATCATCATAACCAACAACTGCTATATCCGAAGGCACCATTAATCCATGTTCGCGTATCGCCCTAATCGCGCCAACAGCAATCAAATCGCTGGCACAAAACACCGCATCAAATTGTTTCTTTTGATTTAGAAGTTGCGAAACTGCATTAAACCCTTCTTCTTCTGTATTGATCGCATCAACCTGTAAATCTGACCGTGATTCAAGGCTTGCTTCAGAAATAGCTTTGCATGCTCCTTTATATCGGTCTAAAAATTCCGGAGCCCCTTTTGAAATGCCGCCTACAAATGCTATTTCTCTTCGACCTAACTCGATGAGATGATGGACAATATCATACCCACCTTGAATATTATCAGTACCAATTGAATGGTTAGACTGCCCTTCTCTTACAGCCCCCCAACGAACAAAGTGTGTTCCTTGCTCCTGTAAGCTAGTCAATTTCTCTTTGTAATCCTGATAATCACCATAACCGAGTAAGATGATCCCGTCTGCTTTATGACAATCTGCGTAATCCGCATGCCAATCATCACTAAGCTGCTGAAAAGAAACCAGTAAATCATAACCTCTAAGTGAGCAAGCCCGAGTAATACTGCCAATCATTGATAAGAAAAAAGGATTGATTTGAGAATCATCACTTGTAGGGTCTTCAAACAATAATAATGCAATGGTAGTACTTTGCTGTGAGCGCAAACTGCTGGCGTTTTTATCGACTTTATAATTAAGCTCTTTTGCAATTGCTTTAATTCGATTTCGAGTTTCCAAATTGACTAAAGGACTATCCCGTAAAGCACGAGAAACCGTCGATTGTGAAACTCCTGCTTGATATGCGATATCAAAAGAGGTTGCTTTACCTTTGGAACTATCTTTGGATAACACTAACCATCTACCTCAACACATAAAATACTAAAAAATATAATTTTAAGTCCGACCAATATAGCTTAAGTAAGCCGTGGTGAAAAGATTAGTTTTTGAAAATGTTAAGATTACTCTGTCTGTTAGAGGTTATTCTGCCTGTTCGCTGTTAGATATTACTCTTGAGGGTTGGAAATAAACAAGGTATATTTGATCGGTTCGATTTTTTTGTATGAAATTAATCGTTCGAACCTATAAATTTCTGGAATAAATAATCATTTAGTTTCAAGTTACTATTTTTAATTAACTTGGAAAAGACAACCAATAATAAATAAGGATGAATATATGAAATCTCGAAGAAAAAACAAATCCTCTAAACTCATACCAATAGGCTTATCGTTACTAGTTATTTCAAGTGTACAGTCCGTACAGGCGGAAAACGCGGATTTTATCGTTAATTGTAAGGCTGATTGTAATGCACTTATAGAAAAAGTGCATAATTTGGGTGGAACAGTTAACAATAAATATGTGAACGTTAATGCTATCGCTATTACTATAGACAGTGACAATCGCGCTGAACTGATGGCTGTACAACCAAACGCCATCATTACTAAAGATAAAATGTTTAGCTTACCTGAACCCAAAGATCAGGTAGAGCTTTCTAGCTCAACAGAATTAACCCCCCTAAAAGGAGCAGAGCTTTCCAAGTTTCTTGAGAATGAAAAGCCTGATGGTTATGAATACAATAATTTAATTACCGGCACTGCTGTTTTAAATGCTGCGGGTTATTCAGGACAAGGAACTGTAGTGGTAGTTATTGATTCTGGAACCGCTAACAACGCTGCTGTAGTCCCTGCTTTATCAGGTTCGGTTATCGGTGGTGAAAACTTCGTACCCGGTGTAAACGAACCTTCGGCTACTAGTACCGCAAATGGCAGTCACGGAACATGGGTAGGAACTATGATATCAGGTCATGCCTATTTCTTTCTAGATTCAGCTTCGACATTTGCCCAATCAGTAAACAATAACATGCCAAGCAGCATTATTTACGATTATTTACCAGGGCTTTCTGTGCTTCCCATGTTTGGTTCTGCTCCGGAAGCTAGTCTGTACGCGATGAAAGTCTTTCCAGCTGCTGGCGGTGGTGCTCCCGAATCCCGTATTATCGCGGCAATGGATCGAGCGATTACCATGAAAACTAATTACAATAATGGTTTGCCCGTTGAACCAATCAACCCTGGTTGTGGTGCAGAAGAAGATCCTTGTGTTTATGATTCAATGGATATATCTGTTGTAAATATGAGTTTAGGTGGTGGTACTCTTTATTCTGGACAAGATTTAGAAGATTCCTTAACCAAGAAGATGTTGGAAGTCGGTATCACTTTAGTAGCTTCTGCCGGAAATTCAGGTCATTCAGCAATAACTGGCGGTAGCCCAGGTACAGGATTAGGCTCACTTACTGTAGGTGCTGCAAGCGTATTAGGAAACGAAAGAATCCTACGTGATTTACAATTCGGTCTTGGGTTCGGCGAACTTTACCGTCCATCAAACCATCACCAAATGGCGACTTTTAGCTCTCGTGGACCGAGTGCTGACGGCCGAGCTTCAACAGATATAGTTGCTAACGGTCAATCTTGTTTAGTGCAAAGCGCTAGTGGAGCAATAAATTTAGTAAATGGAACATCTTTTTCAGCGCCAATGGTTGCTGGAGCTGCTGCGACCCTCTCTCAAGCATTTCCTAATGTTGATGCTGTTGCAATTAGAAACGCTCTGAAACAAGGCGCAAACCCAAATATATTAGGCGATAACTCTTCTGAAATAGATCAGGGTGCAGGCTTTTTAGACGTAATATCTGCATTTAATTTATTAGCAACTGGTAATGTCGACAAATCTCTGCCTAAAGGACTTGGTCATAAGAGTGTATCTAAGAATATTCAATATACTGGGCACTCTGTCATTGAGATGGGTAAAAATAGCGTACCGGTTACCAAAACGATGACTAACCTAAAACCTGGTCAGGTTGCTCACTTTTTCATTGATAGCAAAGAAGAAACGGATCAACTAACCATAAATATTGATAATTTTGTCGCTTCACTTCCTGCGAATGAGCAAAATGTATTTTTTGGTGATGATTTATATTACCTTGTTCAGGATGCAATTACACACAGCTCTTCAGTCTTAGCTGGCGGTTTTATTAATTCTGATCGCACAATAACCATCGACAATCCTCAGACAGGTATTTTGCGATTGGCTATCATGGGTGACTGGACAAATGCAGGTGAAGTGTCCGCTGATGTTACAATATCAAGTACTAAATCCAAACCTGCAAAGAAATCTTTATTAGGAAAAGTTGCACAAAATGAACAATTAGTCGATGAATTTTACGTTCCTGATGGAACAAGCTCTATTGTTTTCGAACTTTCTTGGAAAAATAATTGGAGCTCGTACCCAACTGATGACATTGATTTAATTTTACTAGATCCTACTTATAGTGCTTATTATAACGGAGCAACTTTCGCAAGCCCCGAAAGAGTGGAAATAGATAACCCTACCTCTGGAGTATGGACTTCTATCATTATGGGCTATACTGTTCACGGAGTTAACTATGGTTCTTCTAGCCCTTGGGTGATGAGAGTAACCGACCAGGATGGTAACGTTTTGAACGCTCTTTAATCAGCTTATCGAAAATTAAATAAAGGGGACTTGGATGTCCCCTTTTTATTTCTTATTTCTTATTCCTTATTTCAGTTTATTTGTTAACACATATACCCATCCCACCTCAAGATGCAGGTTTCAGTGCTCAGCTAGGAAAATTGAACAAGGCGCAAGTCGCAGGGAATGACAAGTCCTTTCCAAGGGTTGTAACGCAGTGCAAGTTTTCTAGCTGAGCACCCATAGGGCAAGGCTATAAACAACCATCTTCTTTGTTAAGCAATTTTCAGCTAGAATGACTAGCTCAAAAATCACTTTCCTCAAATATGGCTGTTTCTAGTCTTGCTGAAACCTGCATCTTGAGGTGGGATGGGTATATACTTACATTGATTGTATGTTTGTTATTTGATAACAAATCAACTTTGACAAACACGCAATGACACCGGTATCATTGCAACCAACAAGCTGTAACACATAACAAAACGCATAATAATTAATTTTTCTAACTTTTGAGTAGACTAAATGCGATCTAAATCCCCTTACATTGTCGCAGACATCGGTGGCACTAATGCTCGATTTGGCTTGGTCACAGGCTTATCTTCCGATCACCTGAAATTAAAAATCGAGCAACAAAGAACCTACCCCAGCAATAACTTTGATAATTTAGAACAAGTAACTCGTCATTATATGGAATCATTGGGTGACGTTACTTTATCCGGTGCATGCCTCGCAGTAGCGGGCCCGGTAACTGGTGATAGCGTCCGACTAACCAATTTGAATTGGGCTTTTTCTATGAGTGATGTTAAGCGTGCTCTGAATCTTCCAAAATTAAAAGTGATCAATGATTTTGCTGCCTATGCCTACGCAACCCCTTACATAGATTCATCGAATATAATATCACTCAATGAAGGACAAGCAATTAAAGGTTGCCCTATTGCAGTTGTTGGTCCTGGCACTGGTTTTGGTGTTGCCGCTTTAGTACCTAATGGTAACAGTTGGACGGTATTACCAACCGAAGGTGGTCATATTACCTTATCAAGTAAAACCCCTCTTCAGCAGGAGGTTATTCAAGCCTTATCAACTGAGTTTTC
>Ga0316204_10002995_pt1 | contig 35717 bp, 37 predicted proteins | sample 6monrhotite_MG_2_FD_205661 | JGI IMG/M metagenome (GOLD analysis project Ga0316204, IMG submission 205661) | Microbial mat bacterial communities from mineral coupon in-situ incubated in ocean water Damariscotta River, Maine, United States -... | ecosystem: Environmental > Aquatic > Marine >... | reverse complement strand
CGGTCTCGCTGGGCGATCGCTCGGCGCGGTACGCGTTCGTCGACGGCGGCTGGCGCCGGGACGGCGCTGCTGTGACCGATCCGATCGCCGGACGCCTCAATCAGCTGCTGGCGGTTGGCACGGCGGACCGGGCGGCGATGCCCGAGCGCGGCGCCGCAGCGGGCAGCGTGATCATCGAGGCCGGCGAGGGCGTCGAGGCGCTGCGCATCACGCTGGGACCGGACACCGGCGCCGGGCGGGTCGCCTGGGAGGATGAGGGGCCGCCGTTTGTGATCCCGGCGCCCACCGTCGAGCTGCTGATCGAGCTGCTGTAGCGGCCCTGTGGCCCCTCAGGAGGCCAGCCGACCCGGCAGCGGTGCGCCCTGACGCACGCTCTGGCGAATGGCCAGATCGACCTCCAGCCGCTGGGCTTCGTGGCCGTTCAGGGTCACGGCCCCGGCCAGCACCTCGGCGACGCGCTGGCGCACCTCCGGCTCGCGGGAGGCCGAGAAGCGGGTCACGAACCACTCCACCGCCCGGGACGGGTCCCCGGCGGGGACACCCACGAGCACCAGGCAGCGACCGGACTCGGCGACCCGGAGCGCCGCCTCGGCGACGCTCTGGTCCGGCACCTCACCCAGCGCGATCCAGTCCGCGTCCAGGTAGGTCGCGCTGCGCAGCCCGGTCAGGTAGCTCTCGGTGTCGATACCCACCTCCCGCTGGGAGATGGAGGCCCGATTGTCCTTGTGCAGAAACTCCAGGCGGTCCTCAATGACGATCAGGTGTCCGGGGCCGCTGGCGTTGCGGGCATCGGCCAGCCCGGCCAGCAGCTCCTGGCGTCGCCCGCCGCCCACCAGGACCAGCCCGGTGCCCCGCTTGAAATCGGCGTGCCCGGGGGGCACGCCGAGCTTCTCCAGCGTGGGGACCTCGACCTGGATGCGGTGGATGACGATGCCGAAGCTGCCGCGCTGGCGGAACAGGTGCACCCGGAAGCGACCGATGCCGGTGAGGCCGAGGGCGAACTCGGTCTCGTGCACCCGCGCCAGCGGCATGTCGACCTGAGCCAGCTCCATCAGGCTGTGGGCTGCCCGGAAGGTGTCCTGAGGCAGCAGCCGATCAAAGGCGGTGGGCACCAGCTCGTCGGTGATGCGGAACGCTGGTCGACCGGGCACCTTGAGGTGGACGTCAGTGGCGCCGGCGCTGCAGGCCTGCCGAAGCAGGTTCTTCACGAAATCGCGATCAACGCGCATGCAGCGCCTTCCTTCAAGTCAGTCACATGGTCGCATCGGATCATTGGACCGAAGATCTGAAGACGAAAAACGAGCGCGCTCTACTTGCGGCCCTTCTTCCGGGCCTTGCGGGCGTCCTTGGCCTTCTTGCGGCGCGCGGCCTTGTCCTTGGCGCTCAGCTCCGAGCGCTCGCCGGGCTCCAGCCCCATGCGGCGGCGCTGCTGGCGCGTCATGCCGGGCATACCGGGCATTCCGCCGCCCATGCCGGCCATGCCGGGCATACCGCCGCCCATGCCGCCCATCAGGTTGCCGAGCATGCCCGACTTGCCCATCTGGCTCATCATGGTGCGGGCCTGGAGGAAGCGCTGGTAGAGCCCCTCGACGTCCTCGAAGCTGCGCCCCGATCCCCCGGCGATGCGCCGCAGCCGGGAGTCGTTGATGATGTCCGGGTTGCGGCGCTCCTGGTGGGTCATCGACTGGATGATGGCCTTGGTGCGGTCCAGCTCCCGATCATCCAGCGCCTCGGGCGGCAGCTGGTCCTTGATGGCGCCGAAGCCCGGCAGACGATCGAGCAGGTCCCGCAGGCTGCCCATCTTCTGGATCATCTCCATCTGCTTCAGGAAGTCGTCAAAGGTGAAGTCGCCCGAGAGCATCTTCTTGACGTCCTTCTCTGCGGAGTCCTGGTCGATGTGCTGCTCGAGGTCCTTGACCAGCCCGACCACGTCGCCCATGCCCAGGATGCGGCTGGCGAGCCCCTCGGGCCGGAAGTCCTCGAGCTTGTCGAGGCCCTCGCCCATGCCCAGGAACTTGATGGGCTTGCCGGTGACCTCCTTGATGGCCAGGGCCGCGCCGCCGCGGGCGTCACCGTCGAGCTTGGTGAGCACGAAGCCGGTGAAGTCCAGCAGGCGGTCGAACTCGGCGGCGGTGCGGACCGCGTCCTGTCCGATCATGGCGTCGCAGACGAACAGGATGTTGTCGGGGTTGGTGGACTCCTTGATGTCCACCAGCTCCTGCATCAGTGAGTTGTCGACGGCCAGCCGTCCGGCGGTGTCGAAGATGACCACGTCGCGCCCCACGTTGCGGGCCTGGGAGACAGCGAGCTGGCAGAGCTGCAGGGGCTTCATGCCCTTGATGGAGAAGACCGGCACCCCGAGCTTGCGGCCGAGGGTGTTGAGCTGGTCCACGGCGGCGGGGCGGTAGATGTCCGCGGCCACCAGCATGGGCTTGCGCCCTTCCTGCATCAGCTTGCGGGCCAGCTTGCCGGAGGTGGTGGTCTTACCGGAGCCCTGCAGGCCGACCATCATGATCAGGGCAGGCTTGCTGGCGTCGAGGTTGAGGGTGTTGTCCTCGGGGCCCATCAGGTTGATGAGCTCGTCGTGACAGATCTTCACGAAGTGATCGCCGGGGGAGACCACCATCCCGCTGGGATCCCGCTTGGCCTTGAGGTTGACCACCTCGCCGACCGAGCGGTCCCGCACCCGCCCCAGGAAGGTCTTGACGACCCCCAGCTCGACGTCGGCCTCCAGCAAGGAGATGCGCACCTGGCGCAGTGCGTCGGAGATGTTCTCCTCGCTGAGCTGGGCCTTGCCCTGGAGCTTCATACGGGCGTTGTTGAAGCCCTTGGAGATGGTCTCAAGCACGGTCGTTCTCCCAATCAATCAGACGCGGGTGCCACAAGCTAATCACGGTATCCACAGCCGCCGGTTCGGGCCAACCCTTCGGCGGCCCAGGTGTTGTCTGGATCGAGTGCCAGGGCGCGATCCCAGGCCTCACGAGCCTCAGAAATCTGACGGAGCCCCTCCAGCGCGTTGCCCGCCCCGCAGTGCGAGAGGGCGAGGTCGGGGGCCCGCTCGAGGGACGCGCGGTAGGCGTCCAGGGCGTCGGCGTACTGGCCGGACAGCTGCAGGGCGTCGCCGCGCCCGTGCCAGGGCCAGGGGTCCGCCGGGTCCCGCTCGGCGGCCTGAGCGAACAGCGCAAGGGCCTCGCCGAAGTGTCCGTCCTGCAGCGCGCGTCGGCCGTCGGCCAGCATCGTGCTGAACGCCTGAGCGCGGGCGCTCCCCTGCCCTTCGGCCTCGGGGCCGCCCTTGCTGCGACCGGTGAGCTCATGGAGCAGCGGCTCGGAGGGCCGCCCCACGAAGCGACCGCCGACCCGCAGCGCTCCGGTGAGCCACCGGTCCAGCCGTGCCCCCCAGGGGGATCGCGTACCGCTCACCCGACGCTCACTCGACGCCGGTGGAGCCGAAGCCGCCCTCGCCCCGCTCGGTGTCGTCCAGGGACGCCACCTCGACCAGCGGCAGCTGCACCACCGGCGCCAGCACCAGCTGCGCGACCCGCTCGCCGGGCTGGATGACGAAGGGCACCTGGCCGAGGTTGATCAGGATCACCTTCAGCTCGCCCCGGTAGTCGGAGTCGATGGTGCCGGGGCTGTTGAGAACGGTGATGCCGTGCTTCAGCGCCAGCCCGGAGCGCGGCCGGACCTGGGCCTCGTACCCGGCAGGGATCGCCAGCTTCAGCCCCGTGGGGATGAGGGCGCGGGCGCCTGGGGCGAGGGTGAGCGCCGCGTCGTTCGCGGCGCGGAGGTCCATGCCAGCCGAGCCCGCCGTCTCGTAGGACGGCAGACCCGGGGCGTGGGGGAGGCGCTGGATTCGTAGGCTAGCCATTGAAGCTCGCGCCTCCCAGAGTCTTAGATACCGGCCTCGAGGGCCTCCTTGCGGGACAGGCGGACCTTGCCCTGGCGATCGACGTCGATGACGCGCACCAGGATCTCGTCGCCCTCGGAGATGACGTCAGTGACCTTGTTGACGCGCTCCTTGGCGAGGTGCGAGATGTGCACGAGGCCGTCGGTGCCGGGGAAGATCTCCACGAAGGCGCCGAAGTCGACGATGCGCTTGACCACGCCCATGTAGAGCTTGCCGATCTCCGCTTCCTGGCTGAGCTCGCGGATCATGGCGATGGCCTTGTCCGCGTTCTCCTGGCTGGTGGCGGCGATCTGCACCTTGCCCGAGTCATCCACGGTGACCTTGACGTCGGCCTGGTCCTGGATGCTCCGGATGGTCTTCCCTCCGGGGCCGATCAGCTCGCGGATCTTGTCAGCCTTGATCTGCAGGGTGTGGATGCGGGGGGCGTAGGCGCTCAGCTCGTCACGACCGACGCTGATGGTCTTGGCCATCTCCTCCAGGATGTGGAGGCGACCCTCCCGGGCCTGCGCCAGGGCGCGGGTCAGGATGGCCTTGTCGATGCCCGCGATCTTCACGTCCATCTGGAAGGCGGTGATGCCCTCGGTGGTGCCGGTGACCTTGAAGTCCATGTCGCCCATGTGATCCTCGTCGCCGAGGATGTCGGACAGGACCGCGTAGTCATCGCCCTCCTTGATGAGGCCCATGGCGATACCGGCCACGGGGGCCTTCAGGGGCACGCCAGCGTCCATCAGCGACAGGGAGGCGCCGCAGACGGTGGCCATGGAGGAGGAGCCGTTGGACTCGAGGATGTCCGCGGTGCAGCGGAGCACGTACGGGAACTCGGAGAAGTCGGGCAGCACGGCCTTGATGGCCCGGTGCGCGAGCGCGCCGTGACCGACCTCCCGACGCTTCGGCGCGCGGAGGGGGCGGGCCTCACCGGTGCTGAAGGGGGGGAAGCTGTAGGTGAGCATCCAGGTGCGCTCGGCGGTCTCGGCGCCGGCCCAGTCGATGCGCTGGCCGTCGCGCTCGGTGCCCAGCGCGGCGGTCACGAAGCCCTGGGTCTCGCCGCGGGTGAAGACCGCGGAGCCGTGGGCGCGGGGGGCGATGCCCACCTCCGTCCAGATGGCCCGGATCTTGTCGGGGGCGCGGCCGTCGATGCGCTTGTTGTTGGTGATGACCTCGGCGCGCATGCTGGACCGCAGGATCTTCGACCAGGCGGTCTTGATGTCCTTGTTGATGGCCTCGTGGGTGTCGGCGTCCTTGCCCTCGGAGTAGGTCGCGAACAGCGCGTTGCGGGCGGACTTCAGGGCCGAGCCGCGGGCGTGCTTGTTGGTGACCTTGAGCGCCTCGGCCATGGGGCCGGGGGCGTTCTCCTTCATCCAGGCGTAGAGCTCGGCGTCGAGCTCGGCGGGGGGGGCGACCACCATCTTGGGCACGCCAGCCATCTCGCGCAGCTCGTTCATGCCGGCGACGAGCTTCTTGATGGCCTCGTGGGCCGTCAGGATGGCCTCGATCATCAGCTCCTCGCTGACCTCGTTGCCGCCGCCCTCGACCATGGTGACCGCGGTGGCGGTGCCGGCGACGATGATGTTCAGATCACCGTCCCGCTGCTCCTGGAAGGTCGGGTTCAGGATGATCTTGCCGTCGATGGCGACGACGCGCACGCCCGCGGCGGCCTCGGCCAGCGGCGCGTGGGAGATGTGCAGGGCCGCGCCGGCGCCGCACAGGGCCAGGACGTCGGACTCCGCGTCCTGGTCGTAGGAGATCGAGGTGCAGATGACCTGGACCTCGTTGCGGAAGTGCTTGGGGAACAGGGGGCGGATGGGCCGATCGATGACCCGGGCGATGAGCGTGGTGCGCTCGGTCGCGCGGCCCTCGCGCTTCAGGAAGCCGCCGGGGATCTTGCCGCGGGCGCCGTCCTTGTCCTGGAAGTCCACCGTGAGGGGCAGGAAGTCGAAGCGGGTGGGCCGGGTGTCGCAGACGGCGGTGACCAGGACCATGGAGTCACCCTGGGTGACCATGACGGCCCCGTCGGCCTGCTTGGCGTACTTGCCGGTGGCGAAGGTGATGGTCTTATCGCCGATATCGACAGTGATGGAGTGTTCGTTGACACCGTGCATGGTGTTTCCTCTTTTGGGTGTGCCCGGTCGTGCCGCGCCCTCGAGCTCGCCGCAGCCTCTCCCCGTGAACCTTCTCGGAGTGAGCTTGAGGAGGATTCCTCGCGCTCAGTCCGCGGAGGTTGACGAGGCAGCGGTGGTCTCGAAGACGACTTGCGATTCGGGTCTTGTGGAGTTGATGCGCTGAAAAGCGCGAAGGGCGCCCCGATGGGGCGCCCTCAAGGAACTATCGACGGAGGCCGAGAACCTTGATGATGTTGAAGTAGCGATCCTCGTGGTTGCGCTTCAGGTAGCGCAGCAGCCGACGACGCTGACCGACGAGCTTGAGCAGCCCGCGGCGGGAGTGGTGATCGTGCTTGTGGTTGTCGAAGTGCTCGATCAAACCGTTGATGCGGTGGGTGAGCAGCGCGACCTGCACCTCGGGGGAGCCGGTGTCGCCCTCGTGCATCGCGTACTTCTCGACAATCTCAGCTTTGGTGGTCTTATGGAGCGCCATGATGTACCTCGCGTATTGTGTAGCAGTGACGAAGGCCGCAGGGGGGCAGGTTGGCGCTGCCGGGCGTTTCCCCCGGTATGATGCCCCGCCGCAGCGGTCGTCGGTGTGTGCGGAGCCAACCGGGCCCCGCAGTCGGCGGAGGTATCCCGGTCGATTCAGTGAGTCAATCCGAGAGTCAATCCGAGAACGCGCCGCCCGCTGATGTCAGCGAGCGCTGACCGCTCGCAGGCAGCGACCGACCGTGCCGTCGAACTCGGCGATCGCCAACAGGTCGCTCCCCTCGGCCACCACATAGCACCCACCAGCGGCCACTCCGCGCGGGGGCGGAGGCGGCCGGCCGCCGTTGAGCACCCGCCTGCCCGCGTCCGCGTCCACCATCACGCGAGGGTGGTGGGACAGGGCCTCAAGGAGGGAGGTCACCTTGGGCGCCAGGCCGGCGTGCACGTCGGCGCGAGGCCGCCACTTGACCCGCTCCTCGCCGGGGGCCGGGCGGCGGAAGGCCACCTTCCAGTCATCGATGCCGGCGACGAGCTGCCCCAGCTCGTCGAGGCTGAGGGAGGGATCGAGGGAGAAGGGGCCGCTCTGGAGACGACGCAGCGCCGAGAGGTGCCCCTCGCTGCCGAGGGCCTGTCCGATCTCTTCCGCGAGCACCCGGGCGTAGGTGCCCCGACTGCACTCCATGATCACCCGCAGCCAGTCTTCGCCACGCTCAACCACGGTGAGCTTGTAGACGTTGATGGTGCGCGCCTTGGCGACGACAGTCTTGCCCTGACGGGCGTACTTGTAGAGCGGCTTCCCGTCGACCTTGACCGCCGAGTAGGCCGGGGGCACCTGCTGGCGCTCGCCGAGGAAGCCCGCGAGCACTGCCTCGACTCCGGCCATCACCTCCGCGGAGGGCACCGGAGCCTCGGCGACGACCTCGCCCTCCCGGTCGCCGGTGGCGGTGCGAGCGCCGAACTGAATCGTGGCGTCGTAGACCTTCAGCTGCTCATCCAGGAACTGGATGAACCGGGTGGCGCCGCCGAGGGCCAGCGGCAGCACGCCGCTGGCGAGCGGGTCGAGGGTGCCTGTGTGACCGACCTTCTTGATCCCGGTGACCGCGCGCACGATGGCGACGACGTCATGGGAGGTGAGACCGAGGGGCTTGTCGATGACCAGAAACGCTGGCTTCATTCTTCTCGAATCTCCCGCTGGCGTTCCATTTCAGCCAGCATGGATGTCATACGGATCGCCTCGTCGATGTGCTCGTCCAGCACAAACTTCAGCTCCGGAGCGTTCCGCAGGCTGAGCCGACGCCCCACCTCTCCCCGGAGCCAGCCGGCCGCCCGATTGAGCGCCTCCAGCGTGACCGCCTGGTCCCCCTCGCCACCGAGCGACGTCACGGTCACCTCGGCTCGACGCAGATCCCGGGTCATACGGACGTTGGTGATCGAGACAGCCCCAACCCTTGGATCCTTGAGTTCCAGACGAATGAGCTGATCCAGCTCGCGATGTACACTTTGGGTGACGCGGTCAACCCTACGGAACGCCATGGCTCCTCCAGCCGGCCCTTCTAATTACCGACCGACCATCGGGCTACAATCGAGCACTACAAGGAGAGGATGATCTCCGTGAGCAGCAGCTCCATATCCACCGTGGCCTGCCGCTCGTTGTGGAAGGTCGTGTAGATGAAGCGCCCGTCGCCGCTGTCGATCTCCACCGCCAGCGGCGCGGCGCTGACCCCGCCGCTGCCGAGCAGGCTGACGTCGCCCTGAATGAGCACCCGGCCGGTGCCGGCCCCCTCGATCACCCCCCACTCCGGCAGGTCGTAGTAGATCTGCGCGACCGAGGTGCCCAGGACGGCCTCCATGTCGTCGTCCAGCACCTGCGCGGTGACGTTGCCCGCGCGGCCCTGTCGGGCCGCCTGGTAGCTGGCGTCATTGCCATAGAAGTCGATGGCCTCCGGGAAGGCGACCTCTGCGGTGTAGTGCGCCCAGTCCGAGGCGTAGATGCTGCCGCCGAGCTCCACGTAGGTGCGGATGTTCTCGCCGATGAGGGTGGCGGAGTCGATCCAGTTGTCGTTCATCCCGCAGTTCATGAAGATGATGTCGTACTGGAGCATCAGATCCACGTCGCTCAGGAAGGCCACGTGGGCGGTGCTCAGGCCGCTGTACTCCCGATAGTCCAGCGCGAGCCGGTCCAGGATGCCGCCGATGTCGTCATAGAGACCGGTGATGACGGCGATGTCCACGTCATCTCCGGTGAGGCAGACGTCCTCGGGCAGCTCGTAGGTGCCGCCCTGGACCGTGAGGTCGTAGCCGACATTGAAGCTGCCCTTCTCCACCACCACGGTCACGGGCTCCTGGCAGGGCACGCCCTCGAGGTTGAAGTAGCCGTCCGCGTCGGTGGTGGTCTCCGCCCGGTAGTCCTCGACGCCGTCGCCGTCGCTGTCCACCGCGACATAGACGAGCGCGCCGGACACGTAGCTGCCGCCTGATGGGTCACAGATGCGACCGCTGATCGCGCACTCATAGTCGGGCTGCCCGCCGCCGCCGGGGCCGCCGCCGCCAGGGCCGCCGCCGGGGCCCGCCGGGCCCTGTCCGGTGTCCGCGAGCGCGTCATCTGAGCGCTTGAGGTCGTATTCAGAGCACCCCGGAGTGAGGAGGAGTGCAGTAATGAGCAGAGCTGGACGCATGGAGTTGATCCTTCTTGGATAGACTCGGCGCCTCACCGGCAGTATAGCCTATCGACCCTTCCATTCGGGAGGTCGCTTCTGTAGAAAGGCGCCGATGCCCTCCATGGCGTCCTCGGCCTGGAGGTTCAGCTCCAGCTGGAACTGCAGCAGCTTCAGGGCGGCATCCAGCGGCAGATCGGCCGTCTGATAGAAGGCGTCCTTGCCGAGGCGCAGCACCGCCGGCGACTTGGAGGCCATCGAAGCCGCCAGCGCCTCCGCCTGCTCAAGCGCCTTGCCCGACACACTCACGGCGTTGATCATGCCCCAGGAGCGGGCCTCCTCGGCGCTGATGCGCCGGCCGGTGAACATCATCTCCAGCAGGATCTTGCGGGGGATGTTCCGCACCAGCTCGGCGGTGATGATCATGGGAAAGAGGCCCACATTGATCTCGGGCGTGCCCAGCCGCGCGCCGGGGTCGACCACCGCGCAGTCGCAGGCGATGGCCAGCCCGAAGCCGCCCCCGAGGGCGTCGCCGTTGACGCCAGCGACCACGGGCTTCCCCAGCTCGTGCAGGCGCTTGATGAGCGCCGCGAAGTCGCCGCGCTGATGGTGCGCCGCGAGCGCGCCGGTGGCGGCTCCGAGCCCACCGGCCAGGTCGCCGCCGGCGCAGAAGGCCCGCTCCCCCGCCCCGGTGAGCACGATGGCCCCGACGTCATCATCGACCTGCGCCAGCTGGAGCGCCTCGTCCAGCGCATGGATCAAGCCGGGAGACAGCGCGTTGCGTCGGTCAGGGCGGTTCAGCGTGAGCACCGCGACACGATCGCGATCCTCTCGAAGCACCAGGGAGTCAGCCATGTCAGTTCCTTGAAGGCGTTCCCTCCGAAGATACTCCGGTCGTCGGGTGTTCCAGCTGTTGAAGGAGACGAGGATGATCATCGCCATCGCCGGGATGGGCCGCCTGGGCAGGACGCTGGCCGCGCTGCTGCCCGCCGCCGGACACGAGGTGCTGCCGTGGCGCCGGGGCGATCCCTTCCCCGACTGTCAGGTGGTGCTGCTGACAGTCAGCGACGGCGCCATCGCCGAGGTCGCCGCCGCCTGGCCCCGAGGCCCCGCGGTCCTGCACACCTCGGGCGTGACCGACGTGGCGCCGCTGCGGCCCCACAGCCCGGCGGGCTCACTGCACCCGCTCCAGTCCTTCCCGGGCCCCGAGGTCGCCATCCCGCCGCTGGAGGGGGTGCCGGCGGCGATCGCGGGGGATCCCGAGGCCCGCTCAATTGCCCGCGGGCTCGCGCTGGAGCTCGGGATGAGCCCCTTCGACGTGACCGGCGACCGCCGGCTCTACCACGCCGCCGCCGTAGTCGCCGGCAACTTCGCCACGGTCCTCTTGGGGGAAGCCGCGCGACTGCTCGAAGCCGCGGGCGTGACATCCGAGCTCGCGCCGAAGATTCTCGCGCCGCTCGCGCTGGCGAGCATCCAGCAGGGCGGCGATCGCGGTCCGGCGGCGGCGCTGACCGGCCCCTTCGCCCGCGGAGACGCCGGGGCGGTTGCCGCTCACATCGCCGCGATTACCCAATACACACCTGAAATAACGGCGCTCTACCAGGAGCTTGGGCGCCGCGCGGCGGACCTCTCAAGAGAGGGGGGTCACATCTCCCCTGAAGAACATCGGGAACTGATCCGTTGTCTCAACTGAAACGACTCGATTTCGTCTGGCTTCTCACATGCATCGCCAGGCTGCGCCGACGCCAGTTGTCGCAGCGAAACCCGGTGCTATATTCGAGGTGTCCTGATGCGGAGAAGCAACATGCTTGACGCATACATCATCGAGCAGATTCGCAAGCGGCGGGAGCAACGCGATCCCGGCCTGCGACCGCTGCAGATCGAAGTCCCTCGTCATCCGGCCAATGAGCGCGGGCGGCAGATCCAAGAGGATCGTCGCAAGCCGGAGAACGATGGTGATCGCGGTGTCGTGATCATCGACTACACGATCTGAGCAGTCAGCAGGCATTCTCGCCTTGCCGGTTCGCCGACGCTGTGCTACTCGCCGGAGTCTCACTCACTTCATAGAAGGAGCCTCCCATGGCGCGTCGTTGCCAACTGACCGGGAAGCGGCCCAACGTGGCTAACAAGGTCTCCCACTCCAACATCAAGACCAAGAAGCGTCAGCTTCCCAATCTTCAGAGCAAGCGGATCTGGTTTGCGGAGGAGGAGCGCTACGTTCGGCTTAAGATTTCCACGAGCGCGCTCAAGACCCTGAACCGCAAGGGACTCTCCGAGTTCGCCGCGGAGGCGGGCCTGGACCTGTCGAAGCTCTAAGCTCGACGGGCTCAAAGCCTTGCTGCACTCCCAAAGTCCACAGACCCCTGACGAGGCGTCGGTTCTCCGCCAGAATGCGGAGTTCTACGACGCCTTCGCCGCGATGGATCTGGATCGGATGACGCGCTGCTGGTTCGGCGCTGACTCCGATACCTGTGTTCACCCCGGCTGGGAGTTTTTAGTGGGCTGGCCGGAGATCCATGAGAGCTGGAGAGCCATCTTCAGCGGCCTGAGCTTTGTCCGTTTTCACGCGGAGATCGTCAGCGTGCGTGTCGTCGGAGACGCTGCGCGGGTGTGCTGCGTGGAGAACATGATGATGATCACCCACGGCGTCACCGCGCACTCTCAGGTCGCGGCCACCAACCTGTTCGAGCGGCAGGACGGTGAGTGGCGCATGGTGATGCATCACGGATCCCCCATGGCCCACAGCGTCAGCGCTGAGGGTGCGGGACCGATGAACTGAGCCGCATACGCTCCTGCGCATCACCCCGGTGAGACTCAGCGCAGGAAGCCTCTCACCCTCGGCAGCGCCGGGTGGGCCTCGATCGGCCGCGGGGAGTGATCCGTCTCAACGAAGACGATCATCGCCTCGGGGAAGCGGCGGCGCATGCTGTTGACGTTGGCGGGCTCGTTGTCGAAGAACAGCACCGGACCGCTCGCGTGGAGTCGGGCCACCGCGTCGACCTTGGCGACGTCGTCGTCCAGATCCGGATCACCCTTCATCACCAGGGAGATCCCCTCCCCCTCCGTGGGGAAGCCCCAGCGCTGCAGACAGGCCCAGGAGCCGTCGCGCACGTTCTCGTAGCGGGCCGTCAGGTACATCACCTTCAGCCCCAGCGCCCGCACGGCCTTCACCACGCCGACGGCGCCGGGCATCGCGTGATCGAAGACGAGGTACTCGTCGGAGAAGAAGCAGCGCCACCAGTGCTCGTGCAGCAGCGGATAGAAGCGCTGAGTCCGCGCCTCGGGCACGCCCGCCAGCGCCAGCGTGTTCTTCAGGTTCCAGTCGACGAAGTGCTCATCGCGCACGGCGTAGATCTCCGGCACGTCGTGCTGAGCGGCGAACTCGCGCAGGATGTGAACCTGCCTCGCCCGGTTGTCCAGCAGGCAGCCATCCAGGTCGAAGATGGCGAGCGCGCCAGGGCCGGCCTCCTCCGCGCGAGCGAGCGCCGCCGCCAGCACCTCCGACTGCTCGGGGGAGCGGTGCGAGGGGCGCCAGGCCATCAGGAGCTCCGGATCTGAGCCAGGATGGCCTGCAGGTCCGCGAGGCTGGTGCTGTTGACCGCCTCCAGCTGCGCGACCGCCTCCGAGAGCGCCTTGTCGGCCCCCTCGCGATCGCCGAGCTCATCCAGCACCTGGCCCAGCATGCCGAGGGAGATCCCCCGGGACTCCATGGCGCCGACCGACCGCTGGTCCGCGGCGGCCGAGCGGTAACAGGCGGCGGCGGACTCCAGGTCTCCGACCATCACGTGCCGCGCGCCCTGGGCGAAGCGGGCGGAGCCGCTGGCCTCGGGATCCTTCATCTCCTCGCAGACATCGATCAGCGCCTGACCGAAGCGCAGGGCGTCCTGAATCTGCTCAGCCTCCTCGGCCAGCGTGCTGGCGGCGTGCAGGGCGGTCGCCTGACCGCCGATGTTGCCCATCTCCTTGTAGGTCCGCCCGGCGTAGTCCAGCCGCCCCAGCGCCTCGCGGGTCAAGCCCAGCGCGGCCTCGACGCCAGCCAGCTCGCGGAGGGTGTTGGCCCGGCCCTCCAGATCGCGCATCAGCTCGCGGCCGTCGAGCACCTCCTCGAGGAGCGCGAGGGCGTCCTCCAGGCGACCGATCATGGCGTAGGTCACGCCGAGCTGGTGCTGGGCGTCGATGAGCGCCGGGCGCTTGCCCGCCTTGCGGGCGATGGACACCGCGTCCTCGACCAACGAGACCCCCCGGGGCACGTTGCCGCCGGCGAACTCCAGCTGACTCATCAGCAGCGTCAGCGCCGATCGCCCCCGCTCCTCACCGGCACGATCCGTGAGCCACATCCCCTTGTCCAGCAGCTCGCGGGCCCGGGTCAGATCGGCCTCCTGGATCAGGAACTGGACGAACTGATGGATGGCGGCGGCCTGGTTCTCCCGATCGCCGACCGACTCGTAGACAGCGAGAACCTTCTCCGAGCTGGCCCGGGCCGCGGCGGAGTCGCCGCGCTGGAGGGACAGACCGAAGCGCTGCTGGTAGAGCGAGGCGATGCCGTCCGTGTCACCGGTCGACTCCCGGAGGGCGGCGGCGGCGGCGAGGTGCTCATCCGCTTTATCCAGCTGCCCCATTGAGGCAGTGGTCATAAACAGCAGGTGATGGGCCGCCGCGCTGCCGGTGCGATCTTCGGCCTCCGAGAAGGCGTCCAGCGCGGCGAGGGCCGCGGTGTGGGCGGCGGGGAGATCGCCTCGCTGTTGGGCGGTGAGGGCGTCGTGGAGATGGCGGGCTGCTAGCCCGGTGTCGCGTTCAGACATGGGTGTTGGGTTAATACCGATTCCCTCCAAACGCGAAGGAATCTATGGCAACCCGTGAATCCGCCGCCGCTGAACACATCGCCGCGGCGCTCAGCGCGCTGGGCTTCGAGGGCGACCCCGAGATGGGTCAGACCCCACGGCTCGTCGCCGGGTTCCTCGCGGAGTTCGTCCCGGATGCCCCCGCCCCGCAGCTGAGCACCTTCCCGTCGGCCGGCCGGGATCTGGTGATCCTTCGCGATCTCCCCTTCTACTCCATGTGCGCTCACCACCTCGTCCCCTTCTTCGGGACAGCGACCGTGGCCTATGTGCCAGACGAGCGCATCGTGGGCCTCGGGGCCGTGCCCAGGCTCCTGGATCACCTCGCTCGGCGCCCCCAGCTACAGGAGCGCCTGGGCGCCCAGCTGGCGGACGCCCTCGCGGAGGAGCTGAGCCCCATCGCGCTCGGCGTCCGCCTCACCGCCCGGCAGATGTGCATGGAGATGCGAGGCGCCCGCAGCCCGGGCACCGTGGAGACCCAGGTGCTGCGCGGTGCGTCGCACGCCGGCCTGGAGGCCGCGATCCGCGGTGGCTGAAGGGGTCGCCTTCGACGGGGTCGCCTTCGACGGGGTGCGCTTCGGGTGGCGCGGCGAAGCGCCGCTGTTCGATGAGCTCTCCCTGCGCGTACCAGCCGGTGAGATTGTCGCGGTGGTCGGCGCCAGCGGCTGCGGAAAGTCCACCCTGCTGCGGCTGGCCGCCGGGCTGCTGACGCCGGACGCCGGGCGCGTCACCGCCCCAGCTGGCGAGCGCGCCTTCGTCTTTCAGCGCCCCACGCTGCTCCCCTGGCGGACCCTCGCGGACAACGTCAGGCTCCCGCTGGAGCTGGCCGGCGGAGCGGACGCCCGGGACGCCGACGACGCCGTGCGCGAGGCGCTCGGAAAGGTGGGGCTGGCGGACGACGCTGACAAGCTGCCCCGCGCCCTGTCCGGCGGCATGAAGATGCGCGCCTCGCTGGCCCGCGCGCTGGTCACCCGCCCGACGCTCATGCTGCTGGACGAGCCCTTCGGCGCGCTGGACGCCCTGAGCCGACGGGCGCTGCACGCGGTCTTCCTGGCGCTCTGGCGGCGGGAGGGCTTCACCGCGCTGCTGGTCACCCACGACATCGACGAGGCCGTGCTCCTCTCCGATCGGGTGCTCGTGATGAGCAGCCGCGGCGAGGGCGTGCCCGCGACGCTGAGCGGCGACGTCACCGTCACCCTGCCGCGGCCTCGGACCCGGGCGCTGCTGCACGATCCAGCGCTCGGGGCGATCGCCCGCGGGCTGGAGGAGATGCTGTGAGTCGACTCCTCCCGCTCGCGGCGGCCGCGCTCCTCCTCCTCGCCTGGTGGGGCCTCTCGCTGAAGTACCCGCCGGTGCTGCTGCCCAGCCCGCTGGAGGTGCTCACCGAGGGCTGGAGCGGTCGGGCGAAGCTGCTGGAGGCGACCTGGAACACCGCCCTCTCCAGCGCCGGAGGCCTGCTCATCGCCGGCGCCTTCGGCATGAGCGGCGGGATCCTCTTCCTCCGCTCCCGCTGGCTGGAGGCGGCGCTCTATCCGTACGCGCTGCTGGTCCAGACCGTCCCCATCGTGGCCATCGCGCCGCTGCTGGTCGTGTGGCTGGGCTACGGCGCGCCGGTGGCCGTGACCACGGCGGCCATCGTGGCCTTCTTCCCGATCCTCACGGCCGCCAACGTGGGCCTGCGCGGAGTGAGCGAGGAGCAGGTGGAGCTCCTCACCCTCTACGGCGCGAGCTGGTGGCAGCAGCTCATCAAGCTGCGGCTGCCCGCCAGCCTGCCCTACCTCTTCTCCGGGCTGCGGACCGCGGTGGGACTGAGCGTCATCGGGGCCATCATCGGGGAGTTCGTGGGCTCCAACGGCGCGCCGCCGACTCTGGGCTACCTGGTCCTCCAGTCCTCCCGCTCCGCCCAGACCGGCACCACCTTCGCGGCCATCTTCTTCGCCACCGCCCTGGCGCTGGCCGCCTTCGGCGCCGTCCGGCTGGCCGAGTCCCGGTTAATCGATCCGTGGCACGGAGACTCCCAATGACGCTGCTCCCCGCTCTGCTCGCCCTCGCCTGCTCGGGTGGCACCTCCGATCCCACCCCGGACCCGGCCATCCTCACCGAAGAGGACGCGGTCGAGCGCGTCGAGGTGAAGCTCGCCCTCAACTGGTTCCCGGAGCCTGAGTTCGGCGGCTTCTACGAGGGCGTGCTCGGCGGCCACTACGAGCGCGCGGGCTTCGACGTGGAGATCGTGCCCGGCGGCCCGGGGGCGCCGTCGCTGGAGCTGCTGACCTCCGGCAGGGTCCAGGCCGCCATCAGCACCGCCGACGACATCCTGGTGAAGCGGAACCGCGGGGTGAAGGCCGTCGGGGTCTGGCCCGCCTTCCAGCTCTCACCGCGGGGGCTCCTGGTGCACGCCGACGCGGGCATACACACCGTCGAGGACATCACCTCCGGCGACATCGCCCTGGAGGTCGGCTCCCCCTTCCAGCGGTACCTCTGGGACAAGATGGGCTGGGAGGGCAAGGTCCAGGCGGTCCCGTACGGCGGCAGCGTGGGTCCCTTCCTCGCCGACAAGAGCATCATCCAGCAGGCCTACATCACCTCCGAGCCCTGCGTGGCCCGGGGTGCCGGGGCCAGCGTGGAGTTCCTGCGGGCCGCGGACTCGGGCTGGAACCCGTACGGCGTCCTGCTGGCGCTGCCTGAGCCGCTGCCGGACTGGTCCGCGGACTTCGTCGCCGCGACCGCGACCGCCTGGGAGGCCTACATGAAGGATCCCTCGCGGGCGAACGCCCGGATCAGTGAGCTGAATGACCAGATGAAGCCCGAGCTGATGGGCTGCATCACTGAAGCTCAGCAGCCGTTCATCACCGGCTCCGACGGCATGGGCGCGATGTCAGTGACCCGCTGGGAGGCCATGGCTGGCCTGCTGGTACGCCTCGAGCTGTTACCCGCCGGGTCCACCGCGGCGGGGGCCTGGAAGGAGCTCCCCTGAGGCAGTAGCTGTGCGGCTGTACGTCAGCCTACAGGACCGACGCACGCCCTTGAAGCCGCCCCAGAGTGTTCCGTGCTATCTGTGTTGACCCATTGAGAGTTCCCTGAGGGACAGGAGTTTCGCCACCATGCGCGTGATGATCAGCTACCCCCCCCTGGAGGGCAAGGGCAGCCCGATGCTCACCCAGAACCGCCAGTTTCAGTGGTTCCACGAGCCGAGCTACCTCTACCCCTGCGTGCCCGCCTGGGCCGCCACCCTGCTCAAGCAGGACGGCCACGATGTCTGCTGGAACGACTCGATCGCCGAGAACAAGGACTGGGGCCAGTTCGCCAAGCTCTTCCAGGACTTCAAGCCCGAGCTCATCGCGATGGAGACCAAGAGTCCCGTCGTGCGTCAGCACTGGGAGATGGTCGATCGCCTGAAGGCGATGGTGCCCGGCGTGAAGGTCGTGATGTTCGGCGATCACATCTCCGGCAACCCCACCGAGACCCTCGAGCAGTCCCAGGTCGACTTCGCCATGACCGGCGGCGACTACGACTTCAGCCTCCAGAACCTCGTCAACTGGATGTCGGGCAAGGAGGAGCTGGCCGGCGGTATCCACTACAAGCTGGATGACGGCACGCTCACCCACTCCGGGCCCTACAAGGAGCTCGGTGACCTGAACGAGCTCCCCTTCATCGATCGGGATCTCACCAACGCCCACCTCTACTACGAGAAGTGGAAGAAGCGGCTGCCCTTCCTCTGGACCATGGCCGGCCGCGACTGCCCCTACGGCAAGTGCACCTTCTGCTCCTGGACCGTGACCTACGAGAAGTTCCGGACCCAGAGCCCCACCCGGGTCGCCGATGAGATCCAGTTCCTCATCGACCGCTACGGCGTCCGCAACATCTTCGATGACACCGGCGCGCTGCCCACCGGGCACTGGCTCACCCGCTTCTGCCACGAGCTCATCGATCGCAAGATCAACGAGAAGGTCGTCTTCGACTGCAACTTCCGCTTCGACTACTTCACCGAGAAGAACGTCAAGCTGATGAAGAAGGCGGGCTTCCGCAAGCTCATCCTGGGCATCGAGTCCGCGAGCGAGCGGACCATCGACATCCTCGACAAGAGCCTCACCCGCGAGCGCATCATCGAGGGCTGCAAGATGGCCAGCGCCGCCGGCCTCCAGCCGCACCTGACGATGATGGTGGGCTACCCCTGGGAGACCAAGGAGGACGCCTACGAGACGCTGAAGCTGGCCCGGTACCTGATGTACAACGGCCTCGCGCACCACCTCCAGGCGACCGTGGTGATGCCCTACCCCGGCACCCCCCTCTTCGAGCTCTGTCAGCGCAACGGCTGGATCCGCTTCGAGCCCACCGCCTACGAGCGCTACGACATGACCGAGCCCGCCTGCGTGCTCACGGACATGGATCAGGAAGAGGTCGTGCAGATGGCGGGGCAGTTCTACAAGCTCTTCCTGCACCCCAAGTTCATCGCCAAGCAGTTCACCGACATGAAGGGCCCCGAGGATCTCGACTACCTCGTGCGCGGCGCCTCGGCGATCTACGGCCACATCAAGGACTTCGCGGGTATCCGCGCCTGATCGTGCCTCGCTTGCGTTAGCCTCTCCCCTCGAACTGGAGAGGCACCTTGGATCATCATCAACACCACCGCGTCGGCATCCTCACCGGGGGCGGCGACGCGCCGGGCCTGAACGCCGTCATCAGGGCCTTCGTCAAGCGCGGCGTTGGCCAGATGGGCTGGCAGGTCATCGGCATCGAGGACTCCTTCAACGGTGTGCTGGAGCACCCGTTCCGTGTCCATGACCTGACCCCGCGCTCCTGCAAGGGGCTGCTCCACCGCGGCGGCACCATCCTGGGCACCACCAGCCGCGGCGATCCCTTCGCCTTCGGGCCCGAGAAGAAGGACCGCTCCATTGAGATCGCCCGGGCGGTGGAGACCCTGGATCTTGACGGCCTGGTGATCATCGGCGGCGACGGCACCCAGAAGATCGGGCTCCGGCTGATGACCGAGCATGGCGTGCCCGTTGTCGGTGTGCCCAAGACCATCGACAATGATCTCTCGGCGACGGATCAGACCTTCGGCTTCCAGTCCGCGGTCGATGTCGCCACCGAGGCCATCGACCGCCTGCACACGACCGCTGAGGCTCACGACCGGGTGATGGTGCTGGAGGTGATGGGCCGGGACGCCGGACACATCGCGCTGCACGCCGGGCTCGCCGGCGGCGCGGACGCCATCATCATCCCGGAGATCCCCTACGACATCGATCGCATCTGCAAGAAGATCGACCGGCGGCTCGCGGTTGGGCGGCAGTTCACCCTGATCGTGGTGGCCGAAGGGGCGCGGGCCATGGGCGGGAGCAGCACCCCCATCGGTGAGGACCATGGGGTCGGTCGGATCTTGATCGGTGGCCCCGGGGAACAGCTCGCCCGCGCTATCAGCGAGCGCCGCCCCGTGGAGACGCGGGTCACCGTGCTGGGGCATCTGCAGCGCGGCGGATCTCCTGTTGCTGTGGACCGGATCCTGGCCACCCGGTACGGCCTGGGCGCGGTGGATCTGGTCGCGGCGGGTAAGTGGGGGCGTATGGTGGCGCTCAAGAACGGGACGATCACCGACGTGGATATCGGCGAGGCCTGCCTGGTCTATCGCTACGTCGATCCCGACGGTCCGATGGTCAGAGCGGCGCGGCAGGTCGGGATCGAGTTCGGGGGCTGACAGCCCTTCAGCTCACCTCTTCTCCTTCCAGAGTGGCCGGGGACCGCGCCGCAGGGCGCCGACTGCGGATGCGTACCTTGAAGGCTCGTGTCGTCCCCCCTCTCTGAGCCCCCACCTTCCGCCAGCCCGCGCCGCATCCCCACCCTCTCGATAAGTCCCCACCTTCCTCCTCTTCCAGAGCGGCTCCGAGCGGCACCAACCGCGCCGAATGGCGCGCGCCAACTGCGAAGAGGCACCTCTGAGGAACGCAACGTCCCAGCGCCTCACGCGAGAGGGTGTTGCGACGTCAGATGCCTCGCCGCAAGGCGACATCAGGAGGCAAGACCTTGCGAACACGTGGACGGTTTTCGACGGAGCCCAGATGCTGTTTTTCTGCCATCCCACGCTGTAAAACCGGCCAGGTTTCGCAATGGATGCAAACCCAAGTGGGCTTGCCACACGACCCGAGAGTCACTGCACAGGGGTGTGAAGGGCGATGACGACGAGGAACGAGGAGGAGAACTTGCCCGAGAGGGGAAGCGCAGGTTCCCCTTTAGAGACAACGCTGGTTGGCAGCCGCGAATCCGTCAAAGTGGCTGAAGACCCGTACTAAATCTCACAAGCCACCTGCCAAAAACCTGCACCAACGGCCACGATCCATGCGGCAGCCGCGCTCCCAGTGACCTCCACGATCCATGCGGCAGCCCCGGCCCGTCCCTCAACAGCCCCGCAGAGATGAGCGGTCCCGAAGACCCGAGCGTTCCGCCCAAGGGGTGAGCCCCGGCGAGTCGGTCCGGCTGAACCCGGACCGGCTGGGCTCGGGTGAGTCGGGCTCGGGTGAGTCGGGCTCGGGTGGGGCTGCCGCATGGATTGTGGCAGTTTCTGGGAGCGCGGCTGCCGCATGGATCATGAAACTTACTGCGAGTCTGGTGCAGGAGGATCGTGAAACTTAGTGCGGGTCTTCAGCCACTTTGACGGATTCGCCGCTACCAACCAGCGTTGTCTCCAGAGGGGAACCTGCGCTTCCCCTCTCAGGCAAGTCTCCTCGTTCCTCGTCGTCGCCTTCACACCCCTGTGCAGTGACTCTCGAGTCGTCTGGCAAGCCCACTTGGGTTTGCATCCGTTGCGAAACCTGGCCGGTTTTACAGCGTGGGATGGCTGAACAACAACACCTGGGCTCCGTCGAAAACCGTCCACGTGTTCGCAAGGTCTTGCCTCCTGATGTCGCCTTGCGGCGAGGCATCTGACGTCGCAACACCCTCTCGTGTGGGGCGCTGGGACGTCACGTTCCTCAGAGGTACGCCTTCGCAGTTGGCGCGCGCCATTCGGCGCGGTTGGTGCCGCTCGGAGCCGCTCTGGAAGAGGAGGAAGGTGAGGACTCAGTGAGACCGCATCATGATCCTCAAAGGGGCCTCTTCGCAGTTGGCGCGCCGTACGGCGCGTGCTGCCGGAAGGTGAAAGGTCAGCGAGAGGACGGCATGATCTTCAGTGGTACGCATTCGCAGTTGGCGCACCTACAGGTGCGGTTGGATCGCTGCATCCAGCACGTCCTCAGCGCTGGGGCTGCGGGGCTTCCGCAATGCCCCCAGGAGGTCGCGGAACTCTTCGCCGCTCTGATGCTGGCGGTGGTGGCAAGGCTCGGCGATGTCGTCCTCGCCATCTGCGACAACACCCGCGACTTTCGTGTGCTCACGGCCTTTGAGCAGGCGCTGGGCTGAGGGGTCACCGTGTTGTCAGTCCTCAGCACGCTCGGCCTTCACCACTTGTCGCCATCGTACAGCGATCTCTCCCCAGGTTCGTAGCTTCGGCAGGCTGTGAGGCTGACTCCTTCTGGGCAGTACATCATCGCCGTGGAACAGCCCCACGCCGATGCTCGGGAACCAGGGGAAGATGTGACCACCCCCATCGACGATTTCCCATTGATCGGCCTGTATCGCGGGGACGCCGAGGGCCCACAGTCCATGTACGATCAGGCGTGTGTTGCTCGGACATCCAGCCGTCCAGCGGCCATCATCCCGCTGAGTCAACGGATCCTCATCACCTGTGGGGTGAACAAGGGATGAATGGAGCGCGCTGAGCAGGGTATTGATGATCAGCAGGTGTTCTGTCGGATGTCGCGCTGCGAGCTCTTGCAAGTCAGCCCACACCTCCTCGCCGATCACCATACTCAGATCGGAGACCGCGCTGTGATGTGGATCATCGGGATCTGCTGTGTTCGCTGACCCCAACACCGCCGCAGCACGCTCGACACCACCAGCGTGATCATACAGCTGTGGCCCGCTCGCATAGACCAGCGCATACAAGCCGTCGATCCCATGCTCCCTCACGAACGCCAGCTCCTCAGGGTCCGCGGGACGACTGACGCGGCAGAATCGCCTCCTCAGCTCCAACGGGACTCCCTGCTCCAGCTCCAGATGACGGCTCACTGAGTGGAGAGGCCCCCGCGACGGAAGCGCCCCCACCAGGTCGCGCCACAGCCAACAGGGTCTCTCTTCCGAGGGCTTCTCGGCCGGATAGGAGTCGGTCGCCTCGCTGCTCCTTTGCAGGATTGCTGACTCTGGCCCCGCTGACACCTTGGTGAGGGAGTGGAGTAGCAGCTGTGCGACCTGTCCACGTTTCGCTGTGGCAAGCCTGGCTCCATCGGATGATCGGCTCGTTTTGCGACGCCTCGCCTGCACATCAGCTGGCTCCACTCGTGAACGACGGCTCATCCTCTGTTGCCCGGGTAGGAGGAGGCGGCATGCTACCAGCCGGAAGCGCTGACCGAGATCGGCGGCAGCGCCTCGGACTGCTGAGCCACCTTGATGGTCGTATCCGCGCCCAGCCCGGAGAGGGTCCGGCTGGCGGCGGCGATGGCCCGTGCGGGGGCGTTGTTCTCATCGGAGAGGTGTGCCAGCACCAGGTTCTTCAGCCGCGGCGTCCAGCCCTCGGCCAGCAGATCCGCGGCCTGATCATTGGAGAGGTGGCCGTGGGAGGAGCGGATGCGCTGCTTGACCCGCCAGGGGTAGCGGCCGCCGAGCAGCATCTCAACGTCGTGGTTGAACTCCAGCACCAGCGCGTCCAGGTCGCGGATCTTCCGGGTCACCAGCTGGGTCGGCCGCCCGAGGTCCGTGACCACCGCCACGGAGGCGCCGCCGATCTCCAGGCGGTAGGCGACGGGATCCTGAACGTCGTGGGGGATGGTGAAGGGATCGACCAGGAAGTGACGAACCCGGAAGGGCACCCCGGCCTCGATCTGGCAGAGGGGACCGTCAGGCAGGGAGGAATCCGGGGTGTGAGCGGCGGTGCCCTCGGTCATGTAGGTCGGCACCCACTCACCGGTCAGCTTCTTGAGCTTCCGGGAGAGCACGCCGGCGGAGCCCACATGATCCGAGTGCTCATGCGTGACCAGCACGGCGTTGATGGGGGCGCCCTTCAAGCCGACGGACTCCATACGAGCGAGGATCTGCTTGGTGGAGATCCCACAGTCGATCAGCACACCCGCGCGGCCGTCGCCCACGTAGGTGCAGTTTCCGCCCGAACCGGAGCCCAGGACGGCGACGGTGACATCGCGCTGAAAGAGAGAGAGCAAGGGTGCGCCGCTATTCGGCAGGAGCGTCGGTCGCTTCCTCGTCTTCAGGCGCGTCCTTGCTCAGCGCGTCGGCGGGTACCCAGCCGAAGTCCCCATCCTTCTTCACGCGGACGATGTCGCCATCCTCCAAGACGATCTCAAGCTTGTCGCCAGCGGCCGCCTCGGCGGTGATGGGCGGCGCCTCGATCACGGTCTCCGGCCAGCGCTGCAGCTCGACATCGCGGGTTGCCCAGGCATCCTCAGCCTGTACGTTCGCCAACAGCGCGATCCAAAGCATGGTGTTCTCCTGATGCCCCCGGGTAACATCAGCCAGCCACGATCGCGATGTCCCGGCGGTATACTCGCCGGCATGATCGTGCTCTTTTTCCTCACAGGCTGTGTTTCGACGACGCCGCCGCCGCCATCCGCTCAGGAGTTCTCCAGTCCCACCGGGGACTCCGCCGAGGACGAGACGGCTGACGGCGCGGGAGAAGCAGACGAAGACACAGCCGGGGAGACAGCCGAAGACACGGCTGGGGACACCGCTGGGGACACAACCGGGGACACCGAGTCCCTGGAGACGGACAGCGGCAGCACCAGCGACTGTGAGCCCGATCCAGCCTACGAGGTGACCTGGGACAACTGGGGGGACAGCTTCTTTCAGACCTGGTGCCGAGCCTGCCACTCCGAGACCACCCCCGAGCGATTCGGCGCCCCAAAAGATCTGGACTTCGACACACTCGCGCAGGTGCGGGAGAACGCCGAGCTCCTGCGATGGAGTGTGCTCGATGAGGCGCGTATGCCACTCGGCGGCGGTCTCTTCGACGATCAGGCGTATCTGCTTGACCTCTTCCTCTGCAGCCTGGAGTAGCGCGTGCTCATAAGCCTGCTGATCGCCTGCTCCCCGACGCCGTGCATGAGCGGCTTCGGCCGTGACGCCGCTGGGGCCTGCGTCGCCCTCGCAGGCCAGGGCGCAGCTCCGGGTGATGGGGGCGCGGCTCCAGCGGACACCGACAGCGAGCCTGATGGTGGCGATGACGGCGGCGCCGATGCCTCGACAGACACGGCAATCACCGACACTGAAGAGACCACCGACACCTCGAACATCGACACCGGGCCAGGCAGCACAGACACTGCCCCGACCTCCTCTCCCCCACTCCTGACGCCTGCGGAGGTCGAGCAGCGCCTTGAGCTGCTGCTCTCTCCAGGCCTGCCCAGCGTCTACGACTACACCGCCGCATGGCGGACGCTCGTCGACGAGGGGCGGGATGAAATGTGCCCGGGGAGAGAAGGCTACTCGGTGGCCCACGGCATCAAGGGCTGCGTCTCCAACAGCGGCTACCACTACGCCGGCCCTATGATCTACGACGTCATCGAGGAGGACGAGCGTGAGGCGCTCATATTCTCGGCGGACGGCTACATCACGACCCCAGACGGCGATCGCTTCACCGCCGGCGGCAACGTCTCTATTGACGCCACCCGTCAAAGCGATGGCTGGGACTGGATCACCGATCTCAACGGCATCTGGTCCTACCCGCCGGCGGGTGGCTGGCTGGGCAGCGGCGTGAGCACCTACCTCAGCTGCGTGGGCTCCTCCACCAGCGCCGGCGATGAGGCCGTCTGCACCGGCGGCTACTCGCTCGATGACGTAGACGCCGCGCTCTACCTGGACCACCTGACCCTCTCGACAGGCTGCGCTTCAGGCGAGGGCTCGCTGCTCTTGCGGGACGCCGACGGCGGCTGGTACGACCTCTCACTGAGCTGCGGCGACTGCGGCCAGCTCACCTACGACGGGCACGCGAGCATGGGGAGCATCTGCCCCGACCTGAGCGCCCTCAGCGCGTTCCTCTCCGCCACGACGAGCACATGGTGACGCTCACACTTCTGGCCCTGCTCGCCTGCGGGGGCCCGCCCTGCGGGGAGGGCTACGCCCGCGACGCCGCTGGAGCCTGCCAGCCTGTGGCGACCGGCGAGACCGCGGCGACCGATGAGACCACCAACCCCCAGGTCAATGACAGCGATCCTGGCATTGACGAGACGACCGGTGACACAGACACGACAGCGGACACAGCAGGCACAGCAGACACAACGGGCACAACGGACACAGCGCCGCCCGAGGTCGCGCCGCCCGAGGTGACCCCGCTGGACGCCCCGCGGCTGCTGCGGCGCGTTCGCCTGGACCTGCACGGCCGCCTGCCCACCGAGGCCGATCTGAACGCAGTAGAGGCCGATCCGACGGCGCTGGACGCGCTGCTGGATGACTACCTGGAGGATCCGGCCTTCGAGGAGCGGCTGGTGGACCTGCTGGGGGAGTTCTGGCAGACCCAGACTGACAGCTTCCTCATCAACTACTACGAGTACGAGTCGATCTACGACGATCCCGAGGTTGAGTTCGCCTTTGAGCGCATGGTCGGCGAGGAGCCGCTTCGGCTGATGGCCCGGCTGGTCGCCGACGACCGCCCCTGGACCGACGTGGTGCAGGCCGACTTCACCATGGCCAACGATCTGATGGTCGCGCTGTGGCCGGTGGACTACGCGAGCGCCAGCCCGACCGCAGACGCCGCCGGCTGGGCGCCAGCGACCTACACGGACGGTCGCCCCGGGGTCGGCATCCTCGCCACCAATGGGCTCTGGTGGCGCTACTACACGACGACCTCCAACCTGAACCGCACCCGGGCCGCCGCCATCGCCCGCCTGCTCATCTGCGAGGACTACCTGGCGAGGCCGGTGACCCTGTCGGAGTCCACCGCGGACGCCTCCTCGGCGGAGGCCGTGCGGGAAGATCCCTACTGTGCGGGCTGTCACTCCGCGCTGGATCCGATGTCGGCGGCGATGTTCGGCTTCTGGGCCCTCACCCTGAACGGCCCCGACAGCCACACCTACCACCCGGAGCGGGAGCCGCTGGGTGAGGAGCTGCTGGGGGTGGCCCCCGCCTGGTACGGCGATCCCATCGAGGGGCTCGCGGAGCTGGGGGACGCCGTCGCCGCCGACGCGCGCTTCACCAGCTGCGCGGTGGAGATGACGGCCGAGCTGCTCTGGCGCCGCGGCACGACGCTGGAGGACTTCACGCGCCTGCAGTCGCTGGAGGCCGGGTTTGTCGCCGGGGAGCTGAAGCTGAAGGCGCTCATCCGCGCGGTGATCGCCGGCGATGTGTACCGGGCGGGTGGGCTGGTCGACGGCGCCAGCGACGAGGCGAGTGCCCGCGAGAACACGCGCAGGTTGCTGTCGCCGCAGCAGCTCGCGGACGCCGTCGAGGCGCTGACCGGCTTCCGGTGGACCTGGGCCGGCTACGACCAGATGACGAACGATGCCTACGGCTACCGGGTGATGAGCGGCGGCGTCGACGGCACCTATGTCACCCGCATCTCCGAGGTCACCAACCTGACGAGCCTCGTGGTGATCAAGCGCCTCGCCGAGGCCGGCGCGGACACCGCGGTGAGCCGCGAGCTGGAGGACGGTGGCGCGCGCGCGCTCTTCCCCGAGGCGCTGACGCTGGACCACATCCCAGGCGACCCGGCCTTCGACGAGGCGCTGGAGGCTCTGCACTGGCGCCTCCTGGCCCAGCGCCCCGAGGCCGACCGCCTGACCGCGCTGAGCGCGCTCTGGGAGACCATCGAGGGGCTCGATGGCGCGGACGAGGCGTGGCGCGGCGTCGTCACCGCCCTGCTGCGTGACCCCGACTTCGTGAGCTACTGAACATGCCCCTCTGGACGCCCCCGTCGATCTCCCGCCGCGGCCTGCTCACCGGCGCCGCGACCGCCGGCCTGGGGCTCGCGCTGCCGACCGCCGCGCTCGCGGGCGGCGGCACCCGGCGCTTCCTCTTCATCTTCTGCGACGGCGGCTGGGACCAGACGCTGCTCTTCGCGCCGACCTTCGACAGCCCGGCGCTCGATGACGAGGACGGCGCCCAGCTCGCCACCGTGGGCGACCTGACCTTCATTGAGCACGGCGCGCGGCCCTCGGTGAGCGACTTCTTCGAGCTGTACGCAGACCGCACCTGCTTCATCAACGGCTTCGAGATCCCCTCGGTCGCCCACGATCGCTGCCGGCAGCTCGTCCTCACCGGCAACGCGGACGCGCGGGTGGATGACTGGCCGGCCCTGCTCGCTGGCAACGGCGGCGCCTCTCTGATGCTGCCCAACCTCATCGCCAGCGGCCCCTCCTACAGCGCCGAGCACGCCGCCCTCTGTGTGCGCTTTGGAGAGACGGGCCAGCTCTCGTCGCTGGTGGACGGCAGCGCGCTGAACCTGTCCGATCAGCCAGCGGCGGGGCTGGACGTCACCGCGGCACGCTCGGTGGAGGCCTACCTCAGCGGCCGCGCCGCCGAGAGCGCCGCGGCCGCCGGCGCCGGTCGGGCGTCCAAGGTCGCGACCGCCTACTCGGAGGCCCTCGCCAGAGCACAGGAGCTGGAGGATCGCTGGGGCGATCTGAACCTCTCCATCAATGTCGAGCTGGACCTCATCAACCAGATCCAGCCGGTGCTGGGCGCTCTGGAGGCCGGCCTGACCCGCTGCGCCAGCATCCGCTTCCTGGGAGTGAACCACACCGGCTGGGACTCCCACGCCTCCAACTACATCATGCAGTCAGCACACTTCGAGCTGCTCTTCAACCAGCTCCTGCAGGTGATGACCGAGCTGGACTCCCGGCGGGGCGTGGGCGGACGCCCCCTGAGCGAGGAGGTGACCATCGTGCTCTACTCCGAGATGGGCCGGTCGCCACACCTGAACCTCCAGGCCGGCAAGGATCACTGGACCTACACCTCCGCCATGCTGGTGGGACCGGGCGTGCGCGGAGGCCAGGCGGTCGGCGGCTACGGCGACGACGGCAAGGGGCTGCCGACGGATCTGGCGAGCGGCGAGCCCTACGAAGGGGGCGAGTCTCTGAACGCCAACCACTTCGGGGCGACGCTGCTGGCCCTCGGGGACGTGGACCCGGCGGACCACATCTCCAGCGCCGGCCCCATTGAGGCCGTGCTGGCCTGAGGGATCGCTGGCTTGGGTGTTATCAGAGCTGAATGGAGTGGCTCGCGACCCTAGGCAGGTTTGGACTCTTCGCCGGCAGGGTGGCCCGAAGGCTGATCCATCCGAGCTGGCGCCTGGGTGACTTCACCCAGCAGCTCTACCTCGTCACCACCCGCTGCCTGGGCCCGGTGATCGCCGTCACCCTCCCCTTCGGCATGGTGATCGCCCTCCAGGGCCTCCAGATCTTCGCCATGTTCGGCAGCGAGCATCTGCTGGCCAGCCTGGTGAGCGTCACCGTGATCCGGGAGCTGTCCCCGGTGCTCGCCAGCGTGCTGGTCGCCGCGCAGGGCGGCAGCGCCTTCGCCGCCGAGCTCGGCAGCATGCGGATCAAGGAGGAGATCGACGCCACCGAGGTCATGGCCGTCGACGGCATCGCCTACCACGTGGTGCCCCGCGTGCTCGCGGTCACCCTGGCCTGCCCGATGCTGAACCTCGTGGGCTCCATCGCCGGCATCGCGGGCGCCTTCATCACCGCCGTGGTCTTCCGCGGCGAGCAGGCCGGCGTCTTCATGGCGCAGCTCTGGGCCTTCACCCAGCCCTCGGACCTCTGGGGCAGCCTCCTGAAGACGGCCATCTTCGGCGTCATCATCGGCCTCATCAGCTGCTACCACGGCTACAACGCCAGCGGCGGCGCAGCCGGTGTGGGCAAGGCCGTCAACGAGACGGTGGTGTACTCGGTGCTGGCCTTCATCACCGCCAACTACTTCCTCACCACCGCGCTCTTCGGACAGAGCTCGTGAGCGCGGTTCGCAGGTGGCTCTTCTCCCTCGGGCGCTTCGCCCTGTTCTGCGGGGACTTCCTGAAGGCGGCCATCCGCCAGCCGCCGCCCCCGGGCGCGACGATGGCCGAGGCCTACCGCATCGGCATCCGCTCCATGCCCATCCTGCTGATCATCTCGGCCTTCGTGGGCACCAACCTCTCCCTCCAGGGCTACTACGCCTTCAAGCCCCTCGGCGGCCAGAGCCTGGTGGGCATGTTCGTGGCGCTCGCCGGGGTGCGGGAGCTCGCGCCCATCATCGCCGCCAGCATGATCGCCGCCAAGGCCGGCACCGAGATGGCCAGCCAGATCGCGGTGATGCGCATCCAGCAGCAGATCGACGCCCTGGAGGTGATGGCGGTCAACCCCCACTGGTACCTGATCACCCCGCGCCTGCTGGGCATCGTGCTGGTGATGCCGGCCCTGACCACCATCGCCATGTACGTCATGGTCGCCGCGGCGTATGTGGTCGGGGTGTACCAGCTCGGCCTGAACGGGGCCGAGTTCCTGGAGTTCGCGGTCCAGGCAGCCGACACCCGCGACCTGTTCTACGGCGGCTTGAAGGCGATGATCTTCGGGGTCATCATCTGCATGGTGAGCTGCTACAACGGCTTCTACAGCGGCCACGGCGCGCGCGGCGTGGGCACGGCCACCAACACCGCGGTGGTGACCGCCGCGGTGACCTGCGTGGTGCTCAACTACTTCATCTCTGAGATGGTGTATGGCTGACAGTGTGAGCAACGACCTGAGCAACAGCGTGACCAACTCCCCCAAGCCGCTCATGTACCTGGAGGACGTCTGGAAGTCCTTCGGGAGCCTGGAGGTGCTCAAGGGCGTGAGCTTCGCCTTCCCCGAGGGCAAGACCACAGCCATCGTCGGCCCCTCGGGCACGGGCAAGTCCGTGCTGCTGAAGCACCTCGTCGGGCTCCTCGAGCCCGATCGGGGAAAGGTGATGGTGTTCGGCACTGACATGGCCCAGGCCTCCGAGCGGGAGAAGTTCGCGGTGCGCCGACGGATGGGCATGCTCTTCCAGGACGGCGCGCTCTTCGACTCCATGACCGTCGGCGAGAACATCGAGTTCCCGCTGGTCCACCACCAGAAGGAGCTGAGCCGCGACCAGCGCCGGGCGCGGGTGGCGGAGGTGCTGGAGCAGGTAGAGCTGCCCGGGCTTGAGGACAGGCCGACCTCCGCCCTCTCCGGCGGCCAGCGCAAGCGGGTCGGCCTGGCGCGGGCCATCGTGACCCGCCCTGAGGTGATCCTGTTCGACGAGCCCAACAGCGGCCTCGACCCCATCACCTCAGACGCAATCGACGCGCTGATAAGCTCCATGCAGGCCCGCCTGGGCATCACCTTCATCGTCATCTCCCACGACATCGTGGGCACGGTGAACGTGGCGGACTACATCGGGATGTTGTACGGCGGCTCCCTCATCGAGTACGGCCCCACGGAGGATGTCCTGCGCAGCGAGAACGACATCGTGCGGCGCTTCCTGCACCGCAACCTGGAGCTGCCTCACGAGACGGGCGCGGGCGCCCGGCTGCCGGGGCTCGAGCGCTGGAGGGACAAGTAATGGCTGGGCGGAATGAGGTCGGCGTCGGCGTGCTGGTCGTTGGAGCGGCGGCGCTGCTGGGTTGGATGTCCATCAAGATCGGCGGCTCGTCGGGGCTGAGAGACGCCATCGAGGTCGAGGCGCTGTTCGAGGACGTGACGGGCCTCCAGGACGGGGCCGCGGTGTCCGTGGCCGGCGTCGAGGTCGGGCGGGTCAGCGGCATGCGCATCGCCGACGGCAAGGCGGTCGTCGAGCTGGCGATCCGCCCCGAGGCCGGCATCAAGGAGGACGTGCTGGTCCGTGTGCGGGCGCGCTCGCTGCTGGGCGAGAAGTACATCGCGCTGCACCCGACCGGGTCCGAGGCGCCGCTCCTGAAGGAGGGCGCGCTGCTGACCAACACCCTCGACCAGATCGAGCTGACCGACATGGTCACCGAGCTGGCGCCGGCCCTGGATGGGATCGACATGGAGCAGATCGAGCGGGTCGCCGGCATCATCGGGGACGCGCTGGAGGAGGATCCGGAGCGACTGAAGCGCATGCTGTCCGACGCTGAGGAGACCCTGCGCAACGTGCGGGAGGCCAGCGAGCAGGCCCCGCAAGCGATGACGGAGGCCCGGGCGGCCATCGCGGAGGTGCGCGGGGCGGTGGCCCAGGCGCGGCCGATGCTGGATCGCGCGGACCGTGTGCTCTCGGAGCTCGAAGGCGCGACCCGGGCGGCGAAGCTGGAAGAGAAGCTGCCGGGCATGGTGGAGGACGCCGAGGTGACGCTCGCCGAGGTGCGGTCGCTGGCGGAGGCGCTCGGCGAGAGCGAGGAGACGATTCAGCAGATCCTCTCCAACCTCGAAGCGATCGACAAGTGGGAGCTCCGACGGCTGCTGCGGGAGGAGGGCATCATGGTCCGCCTGCGGGAGAGCGAGGTCGTCCCCGACGAGGAGTGACAGCTCCTCAGGAGACGTCCTCCTCATCCGTCTCTGACTTCCTGCCGTGATGGGGCGGCGGGTCCAGCTTCTCCTTCAGCGGCTTCAGGCTCACCGACGCGCTCACCTCCAGCGAGTAGTTGGTCAGCAGGTGGTGGATCCCCTCGTCCAGCCCCAGGCCCTCCAGCCACACCCGGATCTCCCGGCCGATGAGCCGGATGGTCTCCTTCCGCGCCTTGTCCGAGGCGCCGAGGACAGCCCCCATCAGCTCCTTGGCGTCCTTGGCCGTGACCTGGACCGTGTCCTCGTCGATGAGCCGCCGGGCGACCCCGCGCAGCCGCGCCCTTGCGCCCTTGCGCTCCGGCTCATCAGGCTCCCGGACCTCTTCATCCTTCGACATCATCCGCTCCCGGAGTCGGCTCCGCATAGAACCGCTCGATCTGCGCCAGCACGGATCGCGTCGGCCCGGTAATCCGCCGCGCTGGCGGCAGCGACCTCAAGAACACCCGCCCGTACCAGCGGTCGCTCACCCGCCGGTCCAGGATGGCGACCACGCCGCGATCCGTGCGCGTGCGAATGAGCCGCCCGAAGCCCTGGCGCAGCTTGATCACCGCCTGCGGCAGGCTCATGGCGCGGAAGGGATCCAGCCCGCGCGCCTCCAGGCGCTCCTGGCGGGCCTGCGCCACGGGGTCCGTCGGCACCCGGAAGGGCAGCCGGGGGATGATCACCAGCTTGAGCGCCTCTCCCTTGACCGAGACCCCCTCCCAGAAGCTGTCGGTGCCGATGAGCACCGAGCCCGGGTTCTGGAGGTAGCGCGCCAGGATGCGCTCCCGGGGCGCCTCGCCCTGAGCAAACACCCGGGCGCCGAGGTCCACGCTGCGCAGCGCGTGGGAGAAGCGCTCGATCTGCGCGAAGGAGGTGCAGAGGATGAAGGCGCCTCCGCGAGCCGCCCGGACCATGGCCACCATGGTGTCACTGCAGGCGTCGTACCAGCTCGCCTCCTGCTCGGGCGGCGGCAGATCCCTCGGGAGCACCAGCAGCGACTGCCGCGCGTAGTCGAAGGGCGACGGGAAGATGTGGGTCAGCACCCCCGGCAGCCCCAGCTCCGCCTCGTCTTCGTAGACCTCCTCCTCGGGGAAGGGCGTCCAGCGATCCTCCTTCACCGGCTCCTCGGGCATCATCAGCCCGTGTCGGGTCAGGTAGTGGGTGAACTCCTCGTTCACGCTCAGCGTGGCGCTGGTCACCCCGACGCTGTGCACCGCGTCAAAGAGGAGCTTCCGTAGCAGCGGGCCCACGTCGATGGGCGCGGCGCACAGGGCGGCGAGGCCGCCGTACAGATCCTTGCCGCCGTCCCGCTCGAGCCAGCGGCACAGCTCCTCGTCCGTTCCCAGGAAGCGCCAGGCGACGTCCGAGTAGTGCTCCAGCCGCCCCTTGGCCCGGTTCAGGTCCAGCCAGGGCTGCGCCTCGTCGGTGCCGATCTCCTGCAGGTCGACGGTCTCCTGCAGCGCGGCGATCTTGAAGGCCGTGTCCTCCAGCCGCCGGGAGAGGGACTGCACCGGGGGCGCCAGCGCCTCCAGCCAGGGCTCGGTGTGCTGAAACGCCGGGGTGATGCGGAGCTGACGGGACTCCATCCCCAGCCCGGCCATCCCCACCTCGCGCAGCCGGTGATCGGACTCGTGCCGCAGCGCGACCACCGCGTCGGTGAGATCATCCAGGCGCTTCTGGATGGCGGGGACGCGCTTGCTGATCGGGCTGCGCTCGATGCGGGTGATCGCGCCCTTTCGGCGGGGGGTGTCCAGGAGCGGCGAGAGGGCCCGACCGATCGCCCGGGCGGTGAGCCGCACCGTGCCCGCGCCGGTCGCCGCATCCTCCAGGTGGTGCCCCTCGTCCAGGATGACCCGGTCGTACTTCGGCACCACCCCCGAGCCGCCGAGGCCCTTGATGGTGCGATCCGCCATCAGGAGCGCGTGGTTCATCACCAGCAGGTGGCTCGCCCCGGCCCTGCGGCGGGACTGGTAGTAGAAGCAGCTGTTGTAGTGCTCACAGCGGGTCCGCAGCGTCTGCTGGGAGTCGGACTCGACCCGCTCCCACAGCTCCCGGTCCAGCGCCTCTCCGAACTCCTGCCGGGTGCCCTCCATGGCCCCGTCGTCGGCCCAGCCCGCGAGCTGCCGCAGCAGCGCGGCGTCGGGCCCGGCGTCCCGGGCGGCGCTGTGGAGCTTGCGTCGGCAGAGGTAGTTGTTGCGCCCCTTCACCAGGGAGGCGGTGAACTCGAAGCCCGCGCGCCGCAGGAGCGGGATGTCCGCGTTCAGGAGCTGGCCCTGGAGGTGGATCGTGTAGGTGGAGACGGCCACCTTGGACTCATTGGCGACCGCCCAGAGCACCGCGGGCGCCAGGTAGGCGAGGCTCTTGCCCGTCCCGGTCCCCGCCTCGGCCACCAGCACGCCGCCATCGTCCAGCGCGTCGGCCACCGCCAGCGCCATCTGGAGCTGCCCCTCCCGGGCCTCACACCCGGGCAGCACCCGCGGCAGATCCTCCTCGAAGAACGCCCGCAGGCGATCCCGGTCCACCGGCGCGGACTTCTTCTTCGCCGGCTCCACCACCCAGTTGTCCCGGGTGACCTTGGAGTCCACGATCACGACGCCGATGCCTTCGTCCCCGTACTGGTTGGCCAGGGAAAAGTCAGCGTCGGAGGGGGTGAGCACACCCGAGGGGTGATTGTGGATGACGACCTGGCCCGGTCGGGGCCGCTGCATGAGCGCGGGCACGGCCCCCTCGGTGCCGCGACAGTGCACTTCGAGATCCTTCACCCGGCCGCGATCGTCGACGTCACCGATCGCAAAGACCTCGACGCCGCCGGCCTCATCGATGGCCGCGCGCAGCGCCTGGGCGGCCTCGCGATGGAATCGGATAGACACCTGTTCAGGTAATCCGTTTGGTGATGAGGAGGCTCCAATGAAAGTGGTCTTGGCCGGCGGCGGCACCGGCGGGCATGTGTACCCGGCGTTGGCCATGGGCGACGCCCTCAAAGCGCGCGGACACGAGGTGGTCTACGCCGGCGCGGCGGACCGCCTGGAGGGTCGGGTCGCCCCCGACCGGGGCTACGACTTCCACCCGGTCACCGCCCCCCAGTTCCCCCGCAGCGGCCTCGCCAGGAAGATCGGCTTCGCCGGCTCCCTCGCCGGCGCCATCCTCCGCTCGCGCGCCCTGCTGGGCGAGGTGAAGCCGGACCTGGTCCTGGGCGTCGGCGGCTACATCATGGCCCCCACCGTCCTGGCCGCCTGGACCCTCGGCGTCCCCCGCGCCATCCACGAAGCCAACGTGGCCCCCGGCATGGCCAACAAGCTCTGCGCCAGGGTCTCGGATCTCGTCTTCACCACCTACGAGAAGACCCGCGGCCGCCTCCCCGGCTCCGCCCCCAAGGAGACCGTGGGCTGTCCGGTGAACCCCAAGGTCCTGAAGGGCGATCGCGAAGCCGCCCTGGCCCGCTACGGCCTCTCCCCGGACAAGCCGGTGGCCATGGTCGTCGGCGGCTCCCTCGGCGCCGCGACGCTCAACGCCGTGGCCCTGGCGGCCGCCCGCATGACGAACCGCCCCTGGCAGCTCCTCTGGATTACGGGCCCCCGCTACCACGAGGAGGCCAGCCGCGACCTGGGCGCCGTCCCCCCGGGGGTGGCGGTGGTGGGCTACGAGGACCGCATGGGAGACGCCTACGCGGCGGCGGACATCGCGATCTGCCGAGCGGGCTCCTCGACCCTCTCCGAGCTGACAGCGGTGGGCCTGCCGTCCCTGCTGATCCCCTCCCCCAATGTCACCGAGAATCACCAGGAGGCCAACGCCCGGGGGCTCGAGGAGATCGGCGCGGCGTTGGTGATGGTGGAGTCGAAGCTGGACGTCAACGCGGCGCTCGACACCATCACGGACCTGCTGGCGGACCGGGAGCGGCTCACTGAGATGGGTGGGTCGGCGCGCTCTCAGGGGCGGCTGGGTGTGGCGGAGCAGGTCGCTTCCCGGCTGGAGCAACTCATCGGTTGATGGTGTGTCCTGTCTTCTGTTCGGGGTTGTTGGGTTCGTCGGGGTCGTCGGGTTTGTTGGGGTCGTCGGGTTCGTCGGGGTTCGGGGGGTTCGGGGGGTTCGGGGGGTTCGGGGGGTTCGGGGGGTTCGGCTCGGCTTGGCGGCTGTTTTTGGTGACGCTTCGATCGGTCTCGGCAGTCGCGGGCTCGTAGTTTGAGCGTCACGGCAAGGCGCCGTCGTTCTGCCTGTTG
>Ga0316204_10002994_pt1 | contig 35738 bp, 21 predicted proteins | sample 6monrhotite_MG_2_FD_205661 | JGI IMG/M metagenome (GOLD analysis project Ga0316204, IMG submission 205661) | Microbial mat bacterial communities from mineral coupon in-situ incubated in ocean water Damariscotta River, Maine, United States -... | ecosystem: Environmental > Aquatic > Marine >... | reverse complement strand
ACCCCCACCCTCCCGAAGAGCCGCAGGAGAGACCTCCAGGAGGACGTGGACCCCCGATCGCTTACCCACCGTCGAGTCCGTGTGCTCCGCGAGGTGAACATGGGAGCGCGCCGCCGGCAGGATGCCCTCGCGGGCGATGCCTTCCACCGCCTCCACGCTCGTGCCGTGCCAGAGCGACGACGCGCCGGTCCACGGTGACCACGACGCCTCCAGGGCCTCCAGGGTGACCGGTGTGCCGCTCAGGGAGTGGCCCTGGCTGGCTCGGATGCGAGGCCCGTCGACCTGAAAGCGGGCCTTGTTGTTCCCCGCCACCACGGCGTCCAGCAGCGCCGCGTCGGCCCCGAGCCACGCTCGGACCGCGGCGAGGTCTGACCAGCCGGCGGCGTCCATCGCGAGCCCTGCCTCACTGGCCCCGTGGCGGAGGAGCCAGGACAGGGACCGGCTCACCCGCTTGAGGGCCGCCGGGTCCAGCTCAGGCACGGTCGCCGTCCATGTAGGGCTGCGTCTGCTTCTTGCCGAAGCGGGTGATGACGAAGTGCACCAGGCCCGGGAAGTGCTGGCCCAGGAAGGCGCCGAGCTTGCCGTGGCCGGTGAAGACGAACTCCCGCTTCCGGGCGTCCATGGCCTTCACGCACACCCGCGCGGCGTCCTCGGTCTTCCACATCAGCTTCGCGGGGCGGCGGTCCTCGCGGTCCTCGTGGAAGACGCCTGAGTTATCGACCCGCGCGATGTCGCTCTCGACGAAGCCCGGGTAGATGCCCGTGACGCTCACGCCGCTGCCCGCGACCTCCTGAGCCAGCGTCAGCGCGATGGCGCGGACCGCGAACTTCGAGGTGGTGTAGGCGCCGCTGCCCGGGGTCGCGACGAAGCTGGCGACGCTGCCCACCAGCCCCAGCCGGCCCTTCGTCTCTCGCAGCTCCGGCAGGGCCGCCGAGGCGGTCACGGCCGCGCCGACGACGTTGACCTCCAGCTGTCGTCGCCAGTCCGCGGCGCTCAGGCGCTCGATCGGGCCGCTCACCGAGAAGCCGGCGTTGGCCAGCGCCACGTCCAGGCGGCCAAACGCCGCCACCACGGTCGCCACCGCCGCCCGGATCTGCTGCTCGTCGGTCACGTCGCAGGGCACCGCGAGGCCCTGGCCGCCGGCGGCCTCGATGGCGTCGACCACCTCGGCCAGCTTGTCCGCGCGCCGCCCCGACACCGCCACCGAGGCGCCGCGCCGGGCGTAGGCGAGCGCGATGCTTCGCCCGATGCCGGTGCCGCCGCCGGTGATCCAGACCACCTCATCGCTCACGGAGACCTCCTCGCCAGCGAGCGTCGCGCCGCGGCGGTGTCTCCATATGTCACGGAGCAGTCAGGGGGAAGCCCCGCCCCTGTCGCGGTGGATCCACGGATCCGTCCACCGGAGTGTCCACCCAAGGAGACTCCAGTGAGCCTGGCCACGATCGTTGCCGCGCCGATGGCGTTGTTCACCGCCCTCTACGGCGGCCGCTACCTGCTCAAGTTGACGATGAAGAAGCCCCTGATGGGCCTCGCGCTTGTGGGAGCCTCCGCTGGCGCGTACGCCGCCACGCCGGGTGACATCAGGATGCAGATCGAGGACACAGCCCAGGAGGTCGCCGCCGCGCCCGCCGAGGTCACTGATCTCTTCGGCGATCTGGTCCGGATCGTTAAGGACGGAAATGAGCAGGTGGCTGACGCCGCGTCCTACGCCGATGAGGAGCTGACCGATCTCTACACCCACGAGACCGATCGCTACGGCGGCACCTACCAGCGCATCATGGATCGCATCCTCGTGACGCTCGGTGATGACGCGGTCGTAATGGAGGACACGGGCTACGCGGACGGCGGCTACGACCCCTACCCGGGCGGGGTCTGAACCGGGATAGGCTCCAGGCATGTCCTTCCTGAAGCGCCTCCTCGGTCGAACCCACCCACCCAGCAGCCCCCGGGCGCGCGCGACGCCAGCCCCTGGCTCGGCCCCGACCGGCTCGGCCCCGACCGGCGCGGGCCCGACCGGCGCGGGCCGCGCCGAACATGAGCTGGCGCTCTACAAGTACGACAGCTGCCCCTACTGCCGAAAGGTGATGCGGGTCATCGACAAGCTCGGCGTCGAGATCGAGATGCGTGACACCCGCAACGAGCGGAGCTGGCGGCAGGATCTGATCGACAAGACCGGGCGCACGCAGGTGCCCTGCCTCTTCATCGACGGCGTGCCCATGTTCGAGTCCTCGGACATCAACGACTGGCTGAACGCGAACTACGCTTGAGCGTCGCGGCGGTCCTCGTCCCGGCGCTGTTCGCCGGGCTGGTCGCCATCGGCGTCACGGTCGCCATTGAGCGCTGGGGGGGGGTGGTCGGGGGGCTCGTGGGCAGCCTGCCGACGACCATCGTGCCCGCCGCGGCAGGCATCAGCGTCCAGCTCCCTCCGGAGGCCTTCGCCGACGCCATGTACGCGGTGCCGGTGGGCATGCTCATCGACGTGGGCTTCCTCTACCTCTGGCGCTGGGTGCCGCCGCGGCTCCCGGCGTGGGGCGCGCGCGGCCGGCTGGCGGCGACCGGCGGGCTGGCGCTGGCGGCCTGGGGGCTGCTGGCGGGGGGCGCTGTCGTGGGCATGGGCGCGGCGCGGACCGCCGGGGCGCCGCTCGTCGTCGCGGGCGTGGGCACCGCGGCGATCATGATCGTGGTGGGTGTGCTCGCCTGCCTGAACCGCCCGCCGGCGCCGGGCGGGTCGCGGCCGGTGGGGATGACCACCCTGCTGGCCCGGGGCGTGCTGGCGGCCATGGCCATCGGGGCCGCGGTCGCCATCGCCGCGCTGGGCGGCGATCTGGCCGCGGGGGTGGCGTCGGTGTTCCCGGCGATCTTCCTCACGACCATGGTGTCGCTGTGGCTGTCTCAGGGTGAGGCGGTGCCCTCGGGGGCCGTGGGCCCCATGATGCTCGGCGCGTCGAGCGTGGCCGTCTACGCGCTCATCGCCTCGGCGACCCTGCCGGCGCTGGGGCTCATCGCGGGCTCGGCCGCCGCCTGGGTCGGCGCGGCCGGAGGCGTCACGATTCCGGCGTGGCTTTGGATGCGTCGGTGAGGTAGCGCTCGATGCCCAGCTTGACCCGGGTGAGGCCGTAGCCCTGGTCCACCATCACCCAGGGCACCCCCGAGGACTTGCAGGCGGGCAGGAGGATGTCGGTCATCTTGTGGCTGATGAAGCGGCGCAGGAAGATGACGAAGCCCAGCCCCCCGCGCTCGATGCGCCCGGCCAGCGCCTGCACCGAGCGCACGTCGTAGCCGCTCTCCCAGGCGAGGCTCTCGAAGCCGAGCGCGGCCTCGATGGCCGCCCGGGACTGCTCGCGCAGGTCGCCGCCCACCATCACCGCCACCTTGCCGCGGGTCTTGTCCAGGAAGGGCCAGTCCTCGGGGATCACCCCCCCGGACTTCAGGTCCGCCTCGGCCTCGGCGTCGGCGGCGAGGGCCTGACGGATGGCGCGGCGGAGGCTCTTCAGGCGGCCGTCGCCCTCGAGATCCGAGAGGTGGGGCTTCAGCGCCCGGATGAGGCCGGCGTTGTCCGGCGGCAGCCCCGCGTCCAGCGCCAGGATGGCCGCGCTCCGGAGGGCCTGCGGGTCGGGGGAGCTGGCCTCGACCATCCTGCGGACGCCGTCCAGGGCCCGGTCAGCGTTGGGCGTGCCGGGGCGTCGAAGCGACGAGACGTCTGGCGCCTCCAGCTCCGCCTGCAGGGCCTTCCACCACGCCACGGCGTCCTCCACCCAGCTCCCGTGCTCGGGATCCTGGCCGCGGCTCAGGCCCTTGACGAAGCCGGGGCGGGCCTCGTCGCTGAAGCGCGTCAGGTGCGGGAAGGTGGTGGAGAGCTTGCGGCTGTCGACGGACTTCCGGACCTCGCACTCGTCCTGGAGGTGGCGGAGCCGGGCGGCGAAGAGGCCCACCAGGGCGCGCTGCACCGAGCGGGGGTAGATGCGCCAGCGATCGAGGTTGTTCAGCTCCTTGGCGACCCGGGCCAGCTCCTCGTTGCCCTGCTTGACGTCGGTGATGGGGACGGGCGGTCCGACGCGCTCGCGCAGCGCCGCCAGCTCCGAGGGGTCGAAGTCCGGCCCGCGTCGGGCCTTCTGGTGCGTCCAGCGGGGGGCCAGCACCGCCTCCCGGAGCCGCGCGAGATCCAGCTCGCCCGCCGGGATCTCCTCGGTCATGCCCCCGTCGTCATTCAGCTCCTCGCCGGGTGAGTCGTCCTCGCCCTCCAGCCAGTCCATGTCGACGCGCTCGCCGATCTCCTCGGTCTGCGCCTCCTCCAGATCCGCCGCCGCCACCGGCACCGGCGCCTCCAGCGCCACCAGCGCGGGCGAGTCTCCCGCCACCAGCCGCACCGCGCCGCCGCGGCTCACCCAGGTCAGCGCCGCCACGCCCCAGCGCTCGAACAGCGCCGCCCGCTTCTCCCGGAGCGCCGCGGCCCGGGCCTCCGATGTCGCGTCAGGCCCCCTGGACAGCGCGTTGTACATCGCGTCCAGCTCGCGCTGGAGTGTCCTCAGCTCCTTCGTCAGAGCGTCGAATTGTTGTGGCAGGGCTTGAGGAGGAGGAGTTGTAGCCATGAGCCAAGCTAACGAGTACGCCCTCACTTCGCCGCGCAGAGCCAGCCGGGGGTAGAACGTCCCGCCCCAGCCCCGAGAAGGAGTACGACCTTATCGCCCTTGACCACGCAAGACTTCCGTTACGAAAGGCCATCTCCCCCCATGAACGCCCACACCCCGGAATAACAAACCGAACACCGGCGCAGCCTACAGCTGAGCAGAAACACTTGTAACTACAACACAAATCGCGCGTAACGTAATTTTTTTTGAACTCTTACTCGCATCTCGATATGCCTTTAAGTACTCTAAAAGGGCAGACGCACTCCCGCCCCCGAAGACCCCCGTCACCAATCGGGTTCGGGCTCCTCTGCCCAAGAGCTATCTGTACGTAAACCCCGCACAACAGGTTTTTGTCTTGCTCATCAAAGCCCCACTGGTCTCCCCCAAGGTCTACACCCGTCCCATCTTGATGGCGGAAGGTTCAACACCTGGAAACATCAACGTCGTCTCCATTCCTCAAGGCGGTGTGTCTGGTGACCAGATTGTTGTAAGTTTCGACACCATTCCGAACAATCAGCCCAGCACCTATGGCAACTATATCGCCATCTGGCAGAACACCGATCAGATCCCGTGGAGCCAGGCCCCTCTCAACACCCAGCCCATCGACGGGAACACCCAGGCTGGGGACATGACGTTCGGGAACCTGGACGTCACAAACAACAGCTACATCATCGGCTACGCCGTAGGTCCCCAGAACGACAGCGGCTCCGGTCAGCTCGACGCCAACATGGTCGCGAGCGTCTACGTGCCGGCCGCAAGCGACACCAGCTCTGGCACCAACTACCCTCAGAACAGCTCCTCGCTGACCATTGCCTACGTCGGCACGAACACCGTGAGCTTCGGCTGGGAGATGCTGCAGGGCTTCCTGGCCCAGTCCAACAAGAGCTGGGCGGGCATCTGGCGAGGCAGCTACTCCTACACAAACCCGCCCGATGCCGTCGTCGCCATCTCCATCGACTCCAACCAGGGCACCTCCTCCTTCAACGGCCTGAACCTGCTCAGGGGCGAGACCTACAACATCGCCTTCTTCGCCTCCGGGTGGGTGGGAGAGAACAGCAGCAACACCCAGACGGCCATCGCCGCCACCATCCAGTTCACCGTCTGAAGTTGACGCTGGAGCGCTATCGCTTGTAGTCACCTCCCAGGCGGCTGAAGCCGCCTGGGAGGTCGCCTTGTCTCCCCCAGAAGCACGATGCGCTTTCGCGCACCGTGGCAGGAGTGCTCTGTGTCGAATTCTGAGGCCGTGGAGTTCTCGCTCCTCTACCCCGACACGACAAGTCGCTTGTATATCTCCTCCAGCTCAGGCGCGGAGACGGGCTATGCCTATCTGGTGCTGCCGGCCGACGGCCCCAGCAGCCCTGTCTCGCTCGCGGAAGCACTGGGGAGCAGCGCCTACAAGGCTACCTTCGTCTTCAGCGCGGCCGACCCTGGTCTGACCGAAGCGACCGCAAAGGCCTTCCTCGTCGACATCGCCGGGGTGATCCCCGGGGGCTCTTCACGGGGCATGATCTGGCTGCGGGACGGCCTGAACATCAGCGGCGCCAGCACGGCGGCCCTCGGCATGGCCGCGAACGGCTCCAGCCTGAGCTCCGGCCTCAGCGGCGCGCAGGTCAACTCCTCGCTCTCGCTGAACATCCCCAACGGGACCGCGCTCGCGGTCTCGGGCACGGACATCACGCTGACCGGTACGGGAGGAATCAAGCTGGGCTTCAGCGGAAGCTCGGCGCCCTCGGCCTACACCTACTCCGGGAGCCTGCCCTTCGCGGGCGCCACCCCCGGCGTCCCTCAATTCACCCTCTACATTCAGCGCCTGGAGCTCTACAGCGACCTGCGGTGGGGGTTCCAGTTCCTCGCCCCCAGCGACAGCCCCCAGAACGCCGCCCTCCCGGAGTGGCTGCCGCTGGCGGACGCCTACCACCCCAACGCCACCGACGAGCTGGGGCTGGTGGTCCGCTTTGATCCCAGCGATGTCTTCAACACCTCGACCGCCAGCGCGGCGACCGCCGGGGGGCGAACCACCCTCTCCTTCACCGGACAGAACAAAGACGACAGCCCGACGGTGCTGGCCTCCTACTTCAGGACCATCTACGGCGACGTCATCACCCTCACGCCGGTCGCGGCCGGGGGTCGGCTGGTCTTCGCGCTGGCCGAGGCCCCTCAAGGCGGAGCGCGCCCCCTGCTCACCCTGCCCGACGGCGACTTCACGCTGTCCGTCGATGGCGCCGGAGATGGCGACGTCTTCGACCTGATGTGTGGTCTGAACGGAACCGAGTACATCGCCTTCCGCTCGACCTCCAGCAGCTACGCGGGCGACAGCCTGCGCTTCACGGCGCAGCAGGCCGCCTACGCCCCCGTGTTCCCGCTGCCGTCGTCCTCCCCGCTGGGCCCGCCGACTGACCCGAACGCCGCGCTCCTCGACGCGACCTACCTGACCTCCTGGGCCTCGGTGGTGCCCGCCACGGGCGGCAACAGCCTCGCCTATGTAGCCCAACCTCAGGGCGCGCCGCTGTTCGGTCGCGACGCGCTGATCCACGGCAAGCTCAGCACCCTCTTCGGACCGATGGATCCCAGCGTGGTCCTCCCCTCCGGCGGCTCGCCCTTCCCGCTGGCCCCCTACGCCGGCGCCGCCATCGGAGACGGTGAGAGTGGCTTTGATGCCAGCCAGATAGAGGCCTTTGAGGCCTCCATCGTCTCCCCCACCCGCCGAAGCCTCATCGGCACGGGTGACGGAACCACGACGACCCGGCGCGCGGCGTTGTTCGCGCTGGATTCAGCAAACAGCGGCTACAACACGACCACCCCGACCGGACTGCTCGTCTCGGTCGGAGACGGCGGCGCCTGGTCAAAGATCCTGCTGGCCCAGAACCTGGACCCCGTGACGCTGCAGATGTACTTTGGCGAACCGGATCCGGTCCTCCAGCAGGCCTTCCAGAGCAACCAGATCTTCCTCGTCCTGACCAACAACCGCTACCTGGAGAGCTCGGGAACCGAGGGGGGAACCTTCGCCAGAGAGATGAACATCGGCGACTGGAGCATGGCGGCGGAGGTTGGCGGGGCTCAGACCTACAACGACTACTCCAACATCATCCTCGTCAAGGGGCGCTCAGGCGCGCTCTATGACCCCGATGATCCCGAAGGCAGCCTGGTCTCCAGCGTGGACGCCTGGACCCAGAAGGACGACTTCTCCTCCCCGGACACCAGCGCGGACGGCTCAACGAACAACGGCGCGGGCGATCAGTCCCAGCAGGTCGTGCTCTCGCAGTGGCTCCAGAGCTACTTCCTGAGCGCCAGCCAGCAGGACGACCCCAGCTTCGACACCTTCAATCAGATCGCCACCGATCCGAACTGGACCGGCATCCTCATCCTCCGGATGGACATCGCCCAGCTCCCGGACAACCTGACGGGGCTGCTCTCCGGGGTCGCCTACCCGGACGACTTCTACGCACACCACCTGGGCATAGAGATCTCCCAGATCGCCAACGAGCCCGACGCCGAGGAGGTGGAGTTGAGCACCTCCAGCTCCATGTTCGGCCTCATCTACTACCAGGATCCCGCCTTCACCCCCCCGATCAGCGGCGAGCCCCCTGGGCCCATCCAGCCCACCGCCGGGGTAGCCTACGACTTCCGACTCCTGATGCTCAAGGTGCTCTTTCAGAACACCTCCGTCACACAGTTTGAGAGCTACGCCCAGCTCACCGTCAATGAACTGTTCGGAATGAACGTGCTCTCCATGGGCGACAACGGCAACAGCTACAACGCCATCCTGCTCTCCGGGAGCATGCAGAACAACAACGGCGAGACGGTGTACAGTCTGGGCACCACCAGCGACAGCACCTTCTACTTCAACAGCACCGCCGAGGACGGCTCGGTCACCGGAAACAACCTCTTCAACAAGATCGAAGTCATCGGCGCGCAGATGTCCTCGCGAGGCCAGGACGCCTCCGGTCAGGACGTCACCTGGTTCGGGCTCCAGGGCTTCCTCGACTTTGCGGTGCTCCAGGGCACCGACGGGCAGCCCTTCGACGTCCTCTCCTTTGGCAACGAGGCCGGCGCGGACACCCTGCGGCAGGGCCTCAGCTACAACAACCTCGGGCTCCAGCTGGTCGGAGCGATCGGCGACCAGACCTTCACCTTCTCAACCGACGAGATCACCTTCGATCGGGTCAACAGCACGCCGCGCGCCGCCAGCCTCGACACACAGTTCGCCCTCGAGCTCGACAGCCTCCTGAGCGGCGACGCGGACAACCAGCCCTCCGGCTACCTGGATGTCATCACCTCCGCCCGGCTGACCGGCGTCACGGGCGGAGACTGGTACGGGCTGCGCTTCAAGCTCAACCTGGGCACCCCCGGCGAGCTGGCGGGCAAGGTCGACCTGACGTCGTACCTCTTCGTCGGCTGGTCGCCGTCCAGCTCGGGAGACAGCGGCTACCAGGCGAGCGTCGGCCTCCAGCTCCCAGGGACCGGGGGTGGGGCCAGCCTCATCAGCCTCCAGACGGTGCTCAGCCTGTCCATCGGCAAGATCACCTTGATGAGCTACCAGCAGGACGGCGACACGTACTACCTGATGAACTTGACGGAGATCGCCATCAAGTTCCTGGGCCTGCTCAAGATCCCCCCGAGCGGCTCGACGATGTTCTACCTGTTCGGCAACCCTGAGGCCGGCGGCGATCCATCCGGACTCGGCTGGTACGCCATGTACCGAAACCAGCCCGAGAGCTGACCGCAAACGACCGCCTCCCAACCCATGGGCTGAATTATGTGCGACTGCTTCATCCAGGTCTTCAGCTGCTGCAGCACCCAGATCAACCAGTTCAACCAGGACAACATCGACGATGCCCTGGCTGACCTGAGCGCCTACATGAGCGGCGGCGACAACCCGCTCATAAGGATGTTCATCGACCGCGGCGGCGGCCGGGGCAACCAGGCCGGCGGTGTGCGTATGCTCGACCGCCTCATGGCCCCGCTGGCCCAGAGCGGCCTCGCCTACGCTGGCGCTGGCGCCGCTGTGGAGATGGTCTACGACGATGGTGACGACCAGACTGTAGTCAAGCTCCGTGAGCTGCTGGGCTTTGACGACGACCAGGATGCGGGCCCCTACCCGGTCAATGGCGACGCCGCCGATCAGGTCGCCCTGACCCTCATCGCGCTGAGCCAGCTCGGCGCGCCGGCTCAGGTGAACCTCGGCTTCAGCGGCGTCTCCGATGAAGGCTCCAACATGGCAGTCACCCTGAACTGTCTGTACTACCTGCGGTTTCAACCGTTCCTGTACGACAAGCCGACCGAGCTCCAGCAGGTCGACGGGAGCAGCACGAACCTGAGCACCGTGCCGCAGCTTGGCGGCGCGTCCTACACCCAGCGGGGCTACGCCATTGATGTAGCAGACGTTGACTGGGGCGACTACACCGGCGACGGCACCCCGCTGCCGCTCCGGACCTACGCACAGTCCCTCCAGTACATCATCGAGAACATCACCGATGGTGACGGTCTCCAGCAGTACGACGTCCTGTTCACCTACAGCATCCACTCAACCTACAACGGCGCGGGAGAGCCGACCATCAGCGCCATCAACAGCGAACCGGATCAGCAGGTGACGGAGCTGCTGCTGGGGGTCATGGCCGCCCAGTACGGAGCCGGTGGAGCCGTCGCTGGCGCGCTCCCCGTGGTCATCGTCAACCTGGATGGCTTCTACACGGCCCCCCCGGGGGGGGGCGACCCCTTCGCGGGCGTCCAGGCGCTGCTGGCCGGCGGTCCCACACGCATGGAGCAGGGCTCCCTTGGCTACAACCCACTGGATCCCCCCATTGAACAGCGCGAGCAGGACGCCCAGCAGCGCAGCACGCTCCAGATCTACAACAACCGCTCGGGGTACCTGAACACCATCGACGCGGCGAACCGCGCCACCTTCAGCAACCTCCCCGACCTGCAGACAACCACCGCCGCCATCACAGCGCTCCTCCAGAGCGAGAGCCCGAGTCGGCAGGTGCTGTGGGTGCAGTTCGAGCCGCTCTTCCCATCCCAGCTCTTCAACTACCTCTTCTCACAGAGCACTCTGCCCACCTTCTTTGAAGGGGTGAACACCGCCAACCTCGCCCTCAACCTGGGGAACCTCTACTACCACTCCAACCGACCGGGCCAGAGCGGCATCCTCTATCCCACGCGGGTCCTGGCGAGCCGCCCCGGCAACGGCACGCTCCAGACCCTCCAGAGCGCCTCGGATCAGGTGGGCGTTCTGCTCAGAAACTGGCCGACGAGCAACAACAGCGCCACCTACCCCCCCGAGGTCTTCGCCGGACCGATAAAGACATGGCGTACAGAGGGAGACAACGGCACCCTCCACACCTACTTCACCAACCTCCAGGCCTTCTATCAGGACACAGCCAATGACAAGCTGAGCCTGGCGCTGACCTACTTCAACCAGATCGCCAACCCACCGGATGAGGACGCGCTGCTGCTGAAAGCCGGGGCCGACGACCCGCTGGACGCGCTCTACACGAGCCTGGAGGACAACCTCTCGGACGGCACGCTGGAGCTCGTCCCCGGCGCGCTGACCTCCGGGACCATCTTCAAGTTCCTGAACGCCTTTGTGGTCGATAACTTCGGGGCCTTCGTGCTGACCGACGCGACCGTGGCGCGAGCCCCTGAGAGCGGGGACATCACCACCATCACCGTCACCGGCTCGACGTCCGTCTTCGGCGTGGCGACCGACGTCGAGCTCGTCTTCACCGCCCCGGACGGGGCGACCCAGGTGGTGATGACCGTGTCCTCACCGGACACCTTCAGCTTCGACAACATGGACTGGATCGTCTTCGGGGAGCCGCTGCTCGAGCTGACGATCTCCGATGGCTTCCAGCTGACCCACGGCACCGTGGGGGCCAGCGTCTCCTACGGGGATGGCGACGCGCTGGCGCTGAGCTGGACCTTCCCCAGCCCCGACGACGAGTGGCTCGTCAACGCCAGCTTCAGCGGCGACTACCCCAGCATCAACAACCTGTTCCAGCTGGCTGGCGGCCTCAACCTCGTCACCACACTCCCGGCTCCCTTCAATGTGCTGAGCGACCTGGGGCTGGCCGAGTTCGAGCTGACCTACGACCAGCAGGGCGGTGAGGTCGAGAACACCTCCTTCACCATGGCCACACAGAGCAACGATCCCATCCTGTTGGTCAACAACCTCTACATCCAGGATTTGAGCATACAGACCACCGTTCTCTCACCCGGCAGCCTGAGCGAACGCACCATCACCACCAACACCACCGCCAACTTCGACATCGGCACCGGCGACGACGCCGCGGTGATCCAGATCGCGGCCTCGACCCCCGACTTCGTCTTCAGCGGCGATCTGGTGCAGGGCGTGATCACCTTCGACGCGCTCACGGAGCTCTTCCTGGGGACGAGCGACCTGACGCTGCCCCCCGGCACTCCGGAGATCGATCAGTTCTCGTTCAGCTACAACAACTCCGATGAGGCGGTGCAGGTCTCGGTCAACCTGAACCTGGAGTGGACCATCACCGTCGGCAGCTTCTCGCCGGTGACCATCGAGTCCCTCGGACTGCAGATCGCCAACCAGGGCTCGGCGACGACCGGAAAGCTCGCTGGCGACCTCATCCTCTTCCCGGATACGACCAGCCAGACCGCCATCACGGTCGCCGCGGAGAGCCTCGCGGACGGCGGCTGGCTCTTCAGCGGCGAGCAGACCGCCGGCGCGCTCATGCTCGGCGATCTGCTGGCCTACCTCGGGCTGGACACAGCCGACGAGTACGGCATCGATGGGCTGAAGGCCCAGGTGAACACCTCCGATAACTCCTGGTCCTTCTCCGGCGGCACCGCCGAGCCGTGGGTGATCGACTTCCTGGATCTCTCTGTCGCGGGCAGCCTCAGCATGGGGGCCAGCAGCACCTCGACCAGCGACACCGCCACGGTCCCCGCGGGCTCCCCCGACCCGGGCACGGACGACGGCACCAGCTTCTGGGCGAGCATCCAGGCCGACGTGATCTGGGGCGGGATCGAGATCACCGCCTGGTTCAACTACGCGGCCACCACACAGAGCTTCGGCTTCACCTGGGGCCTCCTCCAGGCCTCGGTCGAGAAGAACAGCGAGCAGGAGTGGGTGGGCACCCTGGCGTTCACGGACTCGGTGAGCCTGGGCTCCATCGTCGAGACCATGGTCAGCTGGCTGACCGGCTCCTCCTTCTCGCTGGAGGCCCCCTGGGATGCTCTCAACAGCGTCTCCTTGAGCGGCCTCGCGCTGATCTACAACTTCACAAAGGGCACGGTCGCCTTCGAGATCGACATCGGTCCGATCGATCTCATCTTCGCCCGCATCGACTCGATCGCCATCAACTACATCTCCGACGCGGGGAGCGAAGCTCAGAGCTCGGACACCGGGGTCATGGTCACCCTCAAGGGCTCCTTCCCCTGGAACACCGGCACAGACGCCATGGGGGACTCCGGCTCCCTCGGGCCGTGGGACGCCGCCACCCCGGGCGCGGCCCCGGCCCCCTCCGGCAACGGAAACAAGTACCTGGACCTCCGCCTGCTCGCGATGGGCCAGCACGTCACCTCCGAGGCGGTCACCTCAGCCACGACCGTGCAGGAGGCTGTTCAGGCCTTCTACGACATGCCTGACCCGACCCCGGGGGAGATCCCCCCGGTCCAGTTCGACGCCAACAGCAGCTGGCTGTTCGGGACCGACTTCGGCGTGCTCAAGCTGGATGATAAGAGCGGCGGAGGGGACGGAGGCTCCGGCGAGCTGGCGCTGGCCGAGTCCAGCGATGCATCGGAGTACCTCCTGACCCTCCAGGTGGTCTTCAACGACCCCTACCTCTACGCCCTCCGGATCGCGCTCGCGGGTGACGCCGCCAAGATCTTCAAGGGCCTGGACTTTCAGATCCTGTACAGACAGATCAGCGACACGGTCGGTGTCTACCAGAGTCAGATCACCCTCCCAGACGCCATGCGGAGGCTGTCGATCGGCGCCTACACCATCGTCCTGCCGGTCTTCGCCATCGACGTCTACACCAACGGCGACTTCCAGGTCGACATCGGCTTCCCCTGGAACAACGACTTCTCGCGCTCCCTCACCATCGAGGCGATCATCCCACCGGGGATCCCGGTCACCGGCTCGGCCGGCTTCTACTTCGGCAAGCTCTCCAGCGCGACCACGGACAAGGTCCCCGCCGCCACCAACGGCACCTTCAATCCAGTGCTGGTCTTCGGCTTCGGGATGCAGGTGGGCTTCGGTAAGTCCGTTGAGTACGGCGTGCTCAGCGCGGGCTTCAGCCTGACGGTCGTGGGGATTCTGGAGGGGGTCATCGCCAAGTGGAACCCCTACGCTCCGGAGACGGACGATGACAGCACACAGATCCAGAACACCTACTACTTCTGGATTCAGGGCACGGTCGGCATCGTCGGCAAGCTGTACGGCAGCGTGGACTTCGGCATCGTCAAGGCAGACGTCAACGTCGAGCTGCAGCTCCTCGTTCAGATCACCTACGAGTCGTACGTCTCCATCTCCATCTCCGTCATCGCCTCGGTCGATGTCTCCGCCAGCATCAAGATCAACATGGGGCTGTTCAAGATCACGATCAGCTTCAGCTTCTCGATGAAGATCAAGGAGACCTTCACCATCGAGAACAGCGGCACGCCGCCCTGGATCACCGAAGACGCCCCGTCCGCTGAAGAGGAGCTGCGCGCGCGAGCTGGCGTGCTGGGCTCCCCCGCGCGCTGCCGTCAGCGCGTGCACCAGCGCCGGTCCCGCGGCCGCCCTCCCCGGCGCTCTCTGAGGCGGCGCTACGGCCGCTGGCAGGACTATGAGCTGCCGCGCCCGGAGGCTGCTCAGGCCGCTTCTGGCAGCCTCTCGTCACCGAACTGGAGCAACCTGGAGGCGGCCGGCTCGAAGGCCGCGCTCAGCGGCTACGTCGCCACCGCGCTGACCGCCGCCTACGACGAGTGGGCCAGCGGCACCGCCGCTCCGAGCGATCAGCAGGCCTGCTACGTCGGGCTGATGTTGATCGAGTCCGTCGACCCGGCGACGAGCGAGGCGGACCTCGCGGCGCTGGCCGACAGCGAGGACACCTCCTTCGAGGTGCTCGCCAAGATGGTCCTCCGCTGGACCATCGCCGCCATCCAGTCGTCGGCGATGTCCGCGGATCAGATCGACGCGATGGTCATCGAGAAGGCCGACCTGGAGGATCTGCTCGACGAAGTCCTGGTGAGCACGGACGACGCCCCCAGCCCCTTCGGGCTCTCGGACATCGACGGCTTCATGAGCGACCAGTTCGCCTTCACGGCGACGCTGCCCACCGACGCGGACACCGCCAACGCGACCTACTTCCCCATGGCCCCGGCGCTCTCCCTGTCGCTCCCCGCGTACGGCGACTACTCCGGCTACGGCTACAGCTTCTCGGACTACAACGCCCTGTCTCAGCAGACGCTCTCAGATCTGCGGAGCTACTTCGATCAGCTGGCCATTCAGGTCGAGAGCGAGGGCGACGACACCCCGAAGGCGCTGGCCGTCGCCGGCGATACGACCTCCATGGCCACCTGGGTTCAGAGTGACTACTTCCTGCTCATCGCCCGGCAGATGGTCCAGGGCGCCCTCGACGCGCTGCGGGACTTCAAGTACCCACTCCAGGAGGGACAGAGCCCTGATGACATCCTCGACTGGGTCTCCGAGAACGGCGCCTCCTTCACGCTCCAGGATCTGTTCCAGTCCAACGAGAGCGCGGCGCTGACCGAGGGCGTCGACCTCTGGATCGCCGCGGCGAGCTACCTCACGCTCGCAAATCAGACCTTCGACGACATCGCTCAGGATGTGTACGGCGGGCTGTTCGAGGCCAGCGCGCTGGCCACACAGGCCGACAACACCACCAACCGCAGCCTGCTGACCGCTGGCGGGAGCTTCACCTATGGTGACAACAAGACCTACGCGGTCCAGGCGCTTGACTCACTGGACATCATCGCGACCGCGCTGGGCTACAGCGACGTCGCCGCGCTGGTAGCGGACAGCGACATCACCAGCGCCGCCGGCCTGCTGGCGACCTCGGTGCCGCTCCTCGTCCCGCCCTTCCAGCGCGCCGTCGCCAGCGGCGAGACCCTGAAGTCGATCGCCGCGCTCTACGCTCTGAGCGCCGGCGATCTGGCCGCGGACTCTTCGGGTGAGGGCGGCGGCGACAACGGCGCGACGGCCGACCTCTTCGATCTCGACGGCGCCAACATCGACATCCCCCACCTCGACGCCTTCACGGTGAAGGAGCTGATCGACGAGGCGCAGCGCACGCTCGCCATCCAGCACCTCTCGGCCATGGCCAGCCGCTACTACTTCCACGGGATGCGCCTGCCCACGGACGGCATCACGCCGCTGGCCGAGGGGATGTGGGTCCAGGACGACGGGGGGCAGCTCTCCCTGCCCCCGGCCGCGGGCCTGTTCGCGCTCACCGGGCAGCAGTTCCCGCTCCCCGACATCAGCGGCGAGGACAGCTGGACGCTGTCCTTCTCCAACGCGGGCGGGCCGAGCTGGCTGGACTTCGCGGACGGCGACGGCGGCACCGACACCCTGTCCTTCGCCATCGCCCCGGACTCCGACGACAACGCGCGCATCCAGGCGGTGCTGTCCTACGCGACCTCGCAGCCGCTGGATACCGGGCTCACGCAGCTCGGCGCGGACTCTGTGTACCGGTCGGACATGGCCAGCTACCCGTTCAACAACAGCCTGCTCTGGCAGTACGCCGCGCCGCCGAGCCTCCCCTACGGCCAGGCCCCCGCCGGAGTCCCCAGCGTGACCCTGTGGCTGCTCCCGGACTCACTCACCAACCTGCCCGACCCGACCTCCCGGGCCATCAACCCGCGCTTCAGCCCGTCCCTGGCCCAGTACAACGAGTCCACCGGCGCCACCGATCAGTCCCCGGTGAGCTGCTACGGCTGGGGCACCACCCTGAGCTTCACCGTCAAGAAGGTGCCGGCGTCCTCCGACAGCCCCGCCAGCCAGTCCACCTACGAGGTCGTCGGGGCCAGCAGTCAAGACGCGACCCTGATGGAGCGCATGCTGGCGCAGGAAGGCAGCGACGACGACTTCTACCTGTCGCTGACGCTGGGCTACGCGCCGGACCAATCCGGCGACGCGACCCAGGGCATCCAGACCGACTCCCAGAGCAGCGTGACCATGGGCATCGCCCAGGTCAACCTCTCGACCGTCACCACACCGGACACCGGCGCCCTGTTCGCCGCGGCCCTGACTGACGTCGACGCGGATGACACACAGACACTCCTCAACACCCCCTCAGAGTACATCCGCCTGCTCTGGGAGGCCGCCATCACCCGCAGCGGCGGCTTCTATCTGTACTACTACTGCGAAGACACCGGCGAGGGCCTCCCAGATCGGGTCTTCAACGACAAGGACGAGGCGACGCTCACGCTGGTCGTCCTCTTCGCCAGGCCCGACTCCGCTGACCTGCGAGACAACATCACCGACTTCACGACCGTCCTCGCAGTCGGCGAGAGCATCGGCCAGAACGCCATGCTCTACGCGGTCGCCGAGCCGCCTGACGACCTCTCGACCACCAGCTCCAGCAGCGACAGCCTGTCCGGCCTGGGCTACGCATACTACACAGATGTCGGCGATATCGCGGCACAGAACGCGGCGCTTGAGCTGAGCGCGAATGTGGCGCTGACGGTGGGACAGGGCGTGTACCAGGTCGGCCCCTCCGACGTAGATCCGGGCGGCGATCTGAGCGCGATCGCGGCTTGGTTCCAGACGACCGGGGACGCCATCAAGGCCGCCAACCCCAGCATCGCCGACTGGCCGGATCCCCTCCCACAGTACACCGCCATCCACCTGCCGACCGTCTCCGTGCCGCCCGGCGGGGCCTGGGGCTCGACCCTGGCCGACATCAGCGCTTACTTCGGGGTGAACCTGACGTCGCTCGCGGCGCAGAACCAGTCAACGGAGGGTCTCTTCACCACCGGTCAGACCCTCGACCTTCCCGGCGGACCGACGACCCGCACCGCCACCGTCGCCCCGGGTGTCGCCGCCGTGGGCGCCGCCCGACCGGTGCCGCCCGAGCCCCCCGACGATCCCTCGGACGAAGGCTACGCCCAGGACTTCCTGCTGAACGACTACACCATGCTCAACTATCAGGTCGTCGAGAACGCCGACTTCAGCGCGAGCAACCTCGGCCTCCCCGCGGGGCCGACGCCGCCCCCCGATGACGCCGCCGCCAACACCGACAAGATCCGGCTGGCGCGGACCCTCAGCGCCGAAGCCGGTGATGAGTGGAGCTACAAACAGTCCATCCCCTTCCCACAGTTCTTCACGGGCGACCTCTCCGAGGCACAGGATCTCCCCGCGCAGTCCGACAGCCCCTACCTGGGCGTCGGCGCGATCCTGCAGGTGAGCTTCCTCTGGCAGGATCTCTATGGGAACACCCTGGTGACGAGCATCACGGAGCCGCAGACCGGCGGCCGGAGCAACCAGCCCCCCGTGCTGCTCGGCTACACCGACGCGCTGATCGGGGTCGGCCAGTGGCCCGCGGTCGCCAGCAGCTGGGCAGTGAGCGGCGAGAGCGGGAGCCCCGAGCTGGAGGTGACCCTCCTGTTCGATCCAACCCGCTACCAGCCCGCCGACTCCGACAAGTGGCAGGAGAACGCCCAGAAGGATCTGGGGATCCTCACCCAGCTCTACTACCAACTCACTGATCCCAACGGCGTCACCTTCCAGCTCACCACCAGCATCCTCGCGGATGGACAGGAGAGCGTCAGCCTGGGCGATGGGCAAGTCACCGAGCTGTTGAGCTGGCTGTTCTACGGAGACGACACAGCGAGCTCGATCTACGCCTTCGTTCAGGATCGGGCCAACGGGAACCAGGACGTCCCCACACCTCCAGCCACGCTCAACACAATCACTGACCTCTCAGACGCGCCCCTCAATGAGGCCGCGATCTACGAGCTGACCCTGTCGATGGACATCGTCCGTACGAGCGGGTTGGTCCAAGGGGACTTCCAGACCACCAACGGAATCGCCTCGACCTCGACCTCGATCGCGCCGCTGACCTCCGACGCGAGCGACTCGGGCACCCTCGACCTGACCGCGTTCGCCAGCGACTTCGAGACCGCTATGTCCGTGGATGGTCTCTACCAGCTCAAGATCGCCGTGGGGAGCTCGCGGGCACAGGTCAGCGACGGGAGCCAGGTCTGGGCGACCCGCCTCGGACTCAGCCTGGATCAGCCCGTCGCCTTTGAGATCCAGAACGTCGGCGCGCCGGGCATCTACGCCCCGCAGCCCATCAGCAACACGCTCCAGTCACGCCCCGATGTGCCTATCTACGACTACACAACCGGTAAGGGACTCTCCAGCACCAGCCGATCGGAGAGCTTCACGGACATCGACATGGACCAGTGGGGCCAGCTGTTCTTCGCGGCGATTGATGACCTCCTGACCCCCGAGTTCACCGCCTCCATCCAGATCCTGAGCCAGGAGACCGACTACCTCCAGCTGCTGCTGGACCAGAAGCAGGCCCTGGCCGACATCGTCAAGGCCTGGATGATCCCCGTGTTCACCGATGAGTCCGGCGCGGACACCAGCGCTGTCCGGGAGAGCTTCTACCAGTCCCTGCTCACCCGCCTCTCCAACGCCTATACAGTCCAGGCCGCGCTCCGGTACGACGCCGCCGTCAACGCCGACATCACCGACCCGCTGGCGACCGAGCCGCCTCGACTCTACGGGAACATCAACGTCAGCGACGCCAGCATCTCCAAGAGCCTGGTGTCCCTCACCTCGCCCAAGCTGACCCTCTCGGGTGACGGCACGGCGGGCACGGAGGAGCCCCTGCCGATACTGATCTCTGCGCCGACGCTCCTCCGCGACAGCAGCGGCGCGGTGGTCTCCTCCTTCTCCATGGACCTGAGCTTTGACGGCAGCTACATCGAGCACCAGATCAGCTCAGTCCCGGGAATTCAGGACTACCTGACCTCCAGCTGGCTGAGCCTCGTCCTCCCAGAGGACAAGGGGCCTCTGTACGCCGATCTCGGGACCGCCCAGGTGCCGGTGCTCCTGCGCTCGTTCCCGACCTCCCCCACCATGGCCCAGCAGTCCGGGAGCGCGACCGCCACAGACGCCACAGACCTCTCGGAGCTCATCCTCTGGGACTACAGCTTCACCTACTCCCTGCCCTTCCACTACCCCCAGGACGAGGTCAACTGCGAGATCGAGTTCAACATCAACAGCGCCGTCAACGCGCTGGCGTCGGTGGCTGACGCCTTCAACCAGCTCGCCCAGTTCGTCACGGTCTACCCCAGCGTCTCCACCGACCTCACGGGCATCCTGGCCACCGTCGACGCGACGACGACGGACCCGGAGACCCTCACAGACGCCACGGTCGCCCTGGAGTCCCTCCTCTCGATGGTCGACGACGTCACCAAGGCCGCCAGCGCGAGCGGGATGGTGGTGTCTCGCCAGCAGCCCCGGTACGCCAGCGCCGAGGAGCTGAACTACAGCTTCAGCATCCGAGAGCAGGAGGCGACGATCAACGGAACGGACAGCGCCCAGGTTGTCGTCATCGTGGGCGACAGCCCGATTGATATGGACGCCCCACAGGTGCTCATCGCACCGGACGACTACGACATCCAGAGCTACGACGGCGACTACGAAGGGCTCTGTGCCTATTGGTACAAGTCCAGGTCCGACGGGACACCGCTGCTCGCTGCCGCTGCGCAGAGCATCACCGCCAGGCAGGTCGTGCTCGGGAGCCTGAACGTGCTGCAGCGCCAGGACGCCTGGTCCACGATCGCCATCCAGCGGAACCAGAACCTGCTCCCCGACCGCACCACGGCGAGCGCCTTCTGCTACACGACCCCCGACGTCCAGTTCGCCAATCCGCTGTTCCCGACACTGGACAGCGGCACGGAGTCCATCGACATCTCGACCATCGGGATGGAGGGCGGCGAGCACCGAACGACCTCGCTGGCCGATCAGCTCGCTGTGTTGATGGCGGCGTTGTTGGCGAAGAACGTCCAGGAGGAGCTGACCTTCCAGGTGTCGGTGATGTTCAGCTACAACCAGACCGCCGGCCTCATCGATGTCACCCTGCCCTGCCTCATGCAAGCCCCGCTGAGCGTCTCCCTGACCGACAGCGGCGGGGAGGGCGTCAAGATTCCTGAGCAGATGATCAGCGACTGGTCCGACGCCATCACGCTGTGGTTTGACACTGTCAAGCCGGTCCCGCTCAATGCCGCCAGCCCCGGCGAGTTGACGCTCGACATGACGATAATGTCCGATCTGACGACCCAACCGATGCCGCTGCTCCGGCTGCGAAAGCTGACGCTACCCCTCGAATATATCGACCCTACTCTGCTCTCTGATTGACCCGAAGCTCGTGGTATGAGTGCAGCCATCGACACACCGACGCGCTCGCTCACCGCCGCCCCCTGGCTCTGCCTGACGCTGGCGCTCTGCGCCTGCAGACCGGCGGGGAGGGTCACATCCGAGGCGGTGACCCTCGAGGTCACTGGCCTCACCTCCTTCCACACCGAATTGGTGGTCGAGGAGGTGACCGGTGACACCCTCAGCCTGTCCTATCAGACCCTGCCAGCCAACCGCCCGGAGAGCTACGGAAACCAGATCTACCTGTGGGAGGCCACGGAGATCCCCTGGAGCGCCCCGCCGCTCGCGACGCAGCCGATAACCAGCGATGGTCAGAGCGGAGACATCACGCTGAGCGGTCTCGCGCTGACCGAGCAGGAGTACATCGTCGGCTACGCGGTGGGACCAGATGTTCAGGACATCTGCACCTCAACGCTCATCGATGCGGGCACATCCGAGACAATAGAGCTGGAGCTTCTGTCTGTTCGTTCCGACAGCCTGGAGGTCCGCTACCAGCTCCTCCCTGGCGCGCTCCCGGCGACCGCTGAGAGCTGGATCGGCGTCTGGCCAGGCCAGGCCTCACCCTACAACCCCTCCGCTCTGCTGGGGTGTGCAGCTCTCAGCACCAACTCGACCGAGGCTGCGCTGACCCTGACCGACCTGACGCTGGCCGCCGGTGAGACCTACACGGTGGTCTACTTCAGCGGACCGGAGTGCTCGACGGCGGCGACCATGCTGCGCTTCCAGCTCGCCCCGTCCCCGGCGCGGTGACTGCTAACTCCCGCCGTGAATCGCCGCGACGCCGCTGACAACCCGCCAGATCTGCGGCCGGCCCATGAGCGCGGCGGCGCGAACGTTCTGTCGGACCTGCTCCGGGGAGCGCGCGCCGGCGATGGCGGCGGTGACCCCGGGGCGGCTGGCGACCCAGCCGATGGCCAGCGCGGCGGGGGTCACGCCCACCTTGGCGGCGACCCGCTCCAGGTCGTCCACCAGCGCGCGGGCGTGGCGGAAGCGCGCGCCCTGGAAGCGCTCGTCGCGCGCGCGCAGGTCCGTCTCCGGGAAGCTCGGCGGCGCCTTGAACTTGCCGGTGAGCAGGCCCCTGCAGAGCGGCTCGTAGGCCAGCACCCCCAGCGGCGGCTCGCCGCCGACGACCTGACGGAGGCCCTGCTCGAACTCCCGGCGCAGCAGGGAATACGGCGTCTGGAGGCTGACCATCGGCGAGAGCTCACGCGCCCGCCGGAGGGCCTCGGGGGCGTAGTTGCACAGGCCGAAGTGTTTGATCTTGCCGGCCTCCTGGAGCTGGACCAGCGCGCCGAGGGTGTCCTCCAGCGGGGTGCCCCGGTCGCAGGGCCAGTGCACCTGCAGCAGGTCGATGCGCTCGACCCCCAGCCGGGTCAGGCTGGCCTCGGTGTCGGCGATCACATGCGCCGGCGTCAGGTCGCTCTCGGCGTGCTCGCCGTCGATCCGCACGCCGACCTTGGTGGCGATGGTCACATCCGCGAGCTTCGACCCCAGCGCCCGCACCAGCACCTCATCGGCGTGGCCGTTGCCGTACAGCGGGGCCGTGTCGAACCAGTTGACGCCGCGCGTGACGGCCTCACGGACCGCCGCGACGGACTCCTCGTCCCGCACCGTCCCCCACCACTGCCCCCCGATGGTCCAGCAGCCGAAGCCGATCACCGAGAGTTCCAGATCCGTACCAGGCAGTCGTCGCGTCAACATCGGGCTATCGTACCTCCCCATGCCCGACGTCGCCTTCAACCTCCTGCTCAGCGCCGGCTTCGCCGTGGGGATGGGACTGGGCGACGGCGAGGACACCCTCTCCGAGCCCTACGAAGACTGGATGAACGAGTTCCTGCCCCTCCAGGTGGAGAACCACACCATCTCCGAGGAGGACCGGCAGCGGCACGGCAACGGCCTCTTCGGCGTGGAGCCGGGGGTGCGGCTGGGCGCCTGGCAGCTCTCGGCGCCGGTCGAGATCGCCTGGCTCGACTGGCGCACCGAGGCCATGGCGCTCGACTGGTGGACCCGCACCTACACCGACACCATCGCCTACCGCTTCAGGCAGCCGACCGTCGGCCTGAGCGCGGGGCGCTGGGTGAGTCCCCAGGCCCGGCCCTACCTCGGGGTGAGCGCCTTCCAGTGGGAGCAGGTCTACACCACCTACCAGGGCGAGGTGGACGCGCTCTACCAGGTCTCCTACAGCGAGCGCAGCAGCGAGCGCCTCGACAGCGGCTGGGGCGGACACCTGGAGCTGGGCCTCGCCCTCAGGCCGCCGACCCACGAGAAGCCGCTGGCCGGCGTGCAGGGCATCCGCCTCGCCGCGCGGGCCTCGACGCTGGACGGCTACACCGTGCTGAGCGGCCGGGTCACGTGGGCCTTCGGCGTCGACTACCACCCCAGCGGCGGCGGCGAGCTCTCAGGCGGCGAGTAGCCCCGAGAGGGTGGGGTCCACCAGCTCGATCAGGCGCTCGGCGCTGATGTCCAGCGACTGACAGACCGGGTGCTCCGCCAGCCGGGTCAGCGCCGCCTCGCTCGGCGGCGAGGATCGGGTGAGCATGCCAGACAGCGCGGTGATGGCGCACATCGTCGCGTGAGCCTCGGCGGCCTCGGGGCGCTTGTGGTGCTGGATGGCGGCCTGGACCACCTCGGGCAGGCCCCAGCTCTTGACCAGGCTCAGCCCGACGTCGGCGTACCAGGCTTCGACCCACCCCTGGACCGCGGCCCGGGGCTGCGGCTCATTGAGGAGGCCCGCGATCTGCACCACGGTCTGGAGCACGATGGGTCGGCCCACGGCGTGCAGCAGACCGCAGACGAAGGCCGTGTCGGTGTCCGCGCCCACCTCGCCGGCCACCGCCGACGCGTAGAGGCTGCTCATCCGCGCGTCCCACCAGTTGGCCCGCGCCAGATCCTCGAATCCGGGCACGTTGAAGACGCTCGCGACCTGCTCGGAGAGCGCGATGCGCGTCACCTGCCGGGTGCCCAGCCGGGTGATCGCCTCGCGGATGGAGGAGACCTCCCGGGAGCCCCGGAGGGCGGTGGAGTTGGCCACGCGCAGCACCCGGGCCGCCAGCGCGGCCTCGCAGCTGACGAGCTGCTCCACCTCACCAAAATCCACGCCCGTTGACTGCAGCAGCTCCAGCAGCCGCCCCGTTGACTCGGGCAGCAGCGGCAGCGAGTACTCGCCAGACCGCAAACAAGCCTTCACAGCCTGATCCAGCAAAGCTGACATGAACCTCCCCTGCGGCGCGCGTCTCTTCTCCCCTCCATCGGATCCAGGGACCTCGAAGTTCAAGGTAATGAGGGCTGACGTTGGGAAAATTGCTATAAACGCCCCTCCCGTTTCCTCCCGAGGATCCCAATGCGCCTGCTGTTGACTCTCTCCACCGCGCTGCTGATGGCGTGCTCCGGCGGTGACGCCGGCACAACCGCCGACCCGAGCGGCGCCAACGCCGACGGATCCAACGCCGCGGCCGACAACACGGCGACCGACGCTTCGTCCTCCTACAACCTGGATATTCCCCTCGTGAAGTACGCGTGGGATCCCCAGGCGGGCGACCCGGCGGTCTCCGCCGAGGACGGCGGCCCCGGCTTCACCGGTGAGGGCTGGGACACCAACCTCGAGTACCCCGCCATCGGCTCGCCCGACGCCATCAAGGGCGGGGAGATGAAGGACTACATCCCCGACTGGCCCGCGACCCTGCGCCAGACCGGGCAGAACTGGAACACCTCCTTCAACTACCGCGTCGCCGCGCTGTGCTTCGAGAGCCTGCTCTCGGTGCACCCGCAGACCCTGGAGACCATCCCCAACCTCGCGACGCACTGGCAGATCTCCGAGGACAAGTCGACCTACCTGTTCCGCATCAACCCGGAGGCGCGCTGGTCGGACGACAGCGAGGTCACCGCCGCGGACGTGGTCGCGAGCTGGAAGCTGCGGGTCGATCCCAAGATCCTCGACCCCAGCAGCAACACCTACTACGGCCGCCTGAACGAGCCCGTCGCGGTCTCCAAGTACATCGTCGAGTTCACGGTCAACGAGAAGACCTGGAACAACTTCCTCGCCGCCAGCGGGATGAGCATCTTCCCCGCCGCCGAGATCGACATCCCCGGCGATCAGTACCTCGATGAGTACCAGTTCAAGTACACGGCCAACACCGGCCCGTACATGGTCAACCTGGACGACATCGACACCGGGAAGACCATCACCATCACCCGCCGGGACGACTGGTGGGCCAGGGACAACCCGGCCTACGTCGGCATGTACAACATCGACCGCTACAAGTACTCGGTCGTCAAGCAGTCCGAGCTGGCCTTCGAGAAGATCAAGAAGGGCGAGCTGGACTACTTCGTGGTGCCCAAGGCCCAGTGGTGGGCCGAGGACATCCCCAAGGTCGACGAGGTCAAGCGCGGCCTGCTGCGCCCCCTGAAGATCTACACCGACAACCCCATCGGCACCGCGGGCATCGCCATCAACATGCAGCGCCCGCCCCTGGACGACGTCAAGATCCGCAAGGCCCTGCAGCTCCTGAACGACCGCAAGACCAAGATCGAGAAGCTGTACTTCAACGAGTACGAGCCCCTCGGCAGCTACTGGCAGGGCGGCACGTACCAGAACCCCGAGAACGAGGTCTTCGAGTACGACGAGTTTGGCGCGGTGGAGCTGCTGGAGCAGGCCGGCTGGACCGAGATCAACGACGACGGCTACCGGGTCAAGGACGGCAAGATTCTGGAGCTGGGCCTCATCTACCGCTCGGCGCTGTCCGAGCGCGGCCTGACCATCTTCCAGGAGGCCTGCAAGAAGGCGGGCATCAAGATCGAGCTGCAGCTGCTCACCCCGGCCGCGAGCTGGAAGAACCTGCAGGGCAAGGACTACGAGCTGATGAGCACCGCCTGGGGCGCCATCGTCTTCCCCAACCCCGAGTCCAGCTGGCACAGCAAGTACGCCGACAAGCCCAACAACAACAACGTCACCGCCTTCGCCGACCCCAAGGTCGACGCGCTGATCGAGAAGTACAACAGCGAGTACGACATCAGCGAGCGCATCGGCATCATGCGCGAGCTCGACGGCATCATCTACCACCAGCACCCCTACATCCTGGACCACTTCCTCCCCTCCCAGCGCGTGCTCATCTGGAACAAGTTCGACATGCCTGAGTGGGGCGCCGCGCGCACCGCGGACACGGACAACATGCACGTCATCTGGTGGATCGATCCCGCCAAGGAAGAGGCGCTGAACAAGGCGAAGGCCGACTCGTCGGCGACGTTGGACCCAGGCGAGAAGGAGAACCGCTTCTGGCCTGCCTGGAACGCGGCGCAGAACTAAATGGGCGCATATTTCATCAGGCGGCTGCTGCTGCTGATTCCGACCTTCCTGGGCATCACCTTCCTGGTCTTCACCGTCACCCGGTTCGTGCCGGGTGGGCCCGTCGACCAGATGCTGCTGCAGATGCAGGCGACGACCGGTGAGGCCGGCGGCGGCGGCGGCGGCGGCGCCGCCAGCACCGTGGAGATCCCCACCGAGGTGCTGGACGAGCTGAACGCTCACTACAACCTCGACAAGCCCTTCTACGTCTCGTACGCGCTGTGGATGAAGGACCTGCTCACCCTGAACCTGGGTGAGTCCTACAAGTTCAATCAGCCCGTGCTGGACATCATCGTCGCCCGGTTCCCGGTGAGCATCTACTTCGGGCTTATAGGCTTCACATTAGCCTACTCAGTGTGTGTGCCATTAGGCATCTTGAAGGCGATAAAACACGGCTCGGTCTTCGACTTCGCCTCGAGCGCGCTGGTGTTCGTGGGGTACTCGATCCCGGGCTGGGCGCTGGGCGCGGTCCTGCTGGTCATCTTCGGCGGCGGCAGCTTCTTTGACTTCGTGCCGCTGGGCGGCTTCCGCAGCGAGGGCTGGGACGACATGCCCATGTGGCAGAAGATCACCGACCAGCTCCACCACACCATCCTCCCGGTGATCGCCTACGCCGCCGGCAGCTTCGCCACCCTCACCGTGCTGATGAAGAACTCCCTGATGGAGAACCTCGGTCAGGACTACGTTCGAACAGCCTTCGCCAAGGGGCTGGACGAGCGGCGGGTGATGCTGGTGCACGCGCTGCGGAACTCGCTCATCCCCATCTGCACGGGCCTGGGCCACGCCATCGGCATCGTGATGGCCGGCAGCTACCTGATCGAGCTGGTCTTCAACATTGATGGCATCGGCTACCTCGGGTACACCTCGATCATCGAGCGCGACTACGCAGTGGTGATGGGGATCCTGGTGATCAACACGCTGCTGGCGTTGGTGGGCAACATCCTGAGTGATGTGCTCTACGTCCTCGTCGACCCCCGCATCCGGTTCTCCTGAGATGAGTAAAAAGACAGCTCCCAAGAGCCAGTCCATCTTCCAGAAGCGGCTCAAGAAGTTCAAGAGCTTCAAGCGCGGCTACTACAGCGCCCTGCTGCTGTTCGGCGCCTTCCTCCTGAGCTTCCTGAACCCCATCCTCGTCAACAACAAGGCCCTGGCGGTCAGCTACCAGGGTGAGATGTACTTCCCGGCCCTGACCACCGACGTCTACCAGGCGAAGGATCTGGGCCAGCGGATGATCGGCGAGGCGGACTACCGCCAGCTCGCCGATCAGTACGAAGAGAAGAACGAGGGCGACTGGGTCGTGATGCCGCTGTACCCCTACAGCCCCATCGAGAGCCTGCTCACCGACCCCAAGCTGCCCGGCCCGCCGCCGCACTCCCCCACCGCCGAGCACTGGATGGGGACCGACGACCGCGGCCGCGACGTGTTCGCCCGCTTGGTCTACGGCTTCCGCATCTCCCTGGCCTTCGGCCTCGGGGTGGTCACCTTCGGCTACGTCATCGGCATGACCGTGGGCGCCTGCCTGGGCTACTTCGGCGGGCGGCTGGACATCATCGGCCAGCGCTTCGTTGAGATGTGGAGCGGGATGCCGTTCCTGTACACGGTCATCATCATCTCCTCGCTCATCAAGCCGGACTTCCTGCTGCTCATCGCCATCCTGGCCGCGTGGCGCTGGATGGGCATCAGCTACTACATGCGGGGCGAGTTCTACCGGGAGAAGGCCAAGGACTATGTGTCCGCCGCCATCGCCCAGGGCGACAGCCACAGCTCCATCATCTTCCGCCACATCCTCCCCAACTCGCTCACGCCCATCATCAGCTTCGCGCCGTTCGCCCTCGTGGGCGCCATCGGCTCGCTGGTGAGCCTGGACTTCCTGGGCTTCGGGCTCCAGCCTCCCACTCCGAGCTGGGGTGAGCTGGTGAAGCAGGGGCTGGCCAACATCCAGAAGTGGCACCTCGTCTTCTTCCCGCTAGGCGCCCTGTTCTCCACCCTCCTCATGGTGGTGTTCATCGGCGAGGCGGTTCGCGAGGCGTTTGATCCCAAGGTCTTCTCGAGGTTGCGCTGATGGCTGTCGAAACAGAGAAGGGGGACGTCGTGCTTGAGGTCAAGAACCTCAAGACCGGCTTCAGCATCGAAGGCAAGATGGCCTGGGCCGTCCGCGGCGTGAGCTTCAAGGTCTACGCGGGCGAGATCCTCGGGATCGTCGGCGAGTCCGGCTCCGGCAAGTCCGTCACCAGCCTCTCGCTGATGCGGCTCATCCCGGATCCTCCCGGCAAGATCGCCGAGGGCGAGGTGCTGTTCAAGGGCAGGGATCTCCTGAAGCTCAGCTTCCCGGAGATGCGGAAGATCCGCGGCAAGGACATCGCCATGATCTTCCAGGAGCCCATGACCTCGCTCAACCCGGTGTTCACCATCGGGATGCAGGTGATGGAGTCCCTGAAGTTCCACGAGAACCTGGACGACGCCCACGCCCGGGAGCGGGCGGTGGAGATGCTGACCCTCGTCGGCATCCCCGACGCCTCCAAGCGCCTGGACGCCTACCCCCACCAGTTCTCCGGCGGCATGCGCCAGCGCGTGATGATCGCCATGGCGCTCATCTGCCGCCCGGCGGTGCTCATCGCCGATGAGCCCACGACGGCCCTGGACGTCACCATCCAGGCGCAGATCCTGGAGCTGATGAAGGATCTCCAGCGCAAGCGCGGGGACGCCTCCATCCTCCTCATCACCCACGACCTCGCGGTGGTCGCCGAGACCTGCCACCGGGTCATCGTGATGTACGGCGGCCAGATCCAGGAGACCGCCGAGATCAAGGATCTCTTCGACAACCCGACGCACCCCTACACCAAGGGCCTGCTCGGGAGCATCCCCAGACCCGAGATGAAGGGTAAGCCCCTGACCGCCATCCCCGGCAACGTGCCCAGCATCATGAACTTCCCCAAGGGCTGCCGCTTCTCCACGCGCTGCGTCGAGGTGATGCCTCACTGCCACGACAATGAGCCCGCGCTCATCGAGATCCGGCCGGGCCACGAGGTCCGCTGCCACCTCTTCTCCGGGGAGTCGGAATGAGCGAGTCGCCGAACGCTGAGAACCTGCTGGAGGTCCGGGATCTGCATGTGCACTTCCCCATCTACGGCGGCGTGCTCCGCCGCAAGGTCGCCGACGTCAAGGCGGTCGATGGGGTGAGCTTCGACGTGCGGAAGGGCGAAGTGCTGGGGCTGGTGGGCGAGTCCGGCTCCGGCAAGACGACCATCGGCCGGGCCATCATCAACCTCCTGAAGCCCACGGTGCCCAGCGTGCACCTCAGCGGGAGCATCACCTATCAGGACAACGAGGGCGCCCAGGATCTGAACGGCCTGGATCGGGGGACCATGCTGCCCTACCGCTCCCGCGTCCAGATGATCTTCCAGGATCCCTTCTCGTCGCTGAACCCACGCATGACCGTGCAGCAGATCATCGAGGGCCCCCTGCGGGTGCACTCGGACCTGACCGCCGAGCAGCGGGCGGACCGGGTGCGGAGCCTGCTGGACCGGGTGGGGCTGCAGCCGGAGTACGCCGAGCGCTTCCCCCACGAGTTCTCCGGCGGTCAGCGCCAGCGCATCGGCATCGCCCGCGCCCTGGCGACCCGCCCGGCGCTCATCATCGGCGACGAGCCGGTGAGCGCCCTGGACGTCTCCGTTCAGGCCCAGGTCATCAACCTGATGCAGGAGCTGAAGGAGGAGTTCGGCCTGACCTACCTCTTCATCGCCCACGACCTCTCGGTCGTCTACCACGTCTCCGATCGCATCGCGGTGATGTACCTGGGCAACATCGTGGAGATGGGCACGGCCGAGCAGGTGTACTTCAAGCCGAAGCACCCCTACACCAAGGCGCTGATCTCCGCGGTCCCCCAGCCGGACCCCCGCGGCGACGGCTCGGGCCGCATCGTGCTGGAGGGGGACATCCCCACCCCGCTCGCCAAGCCCTCAGGCTGCGGCTTCCGCACCCGCTGTCCCGTAGCCCAGCCCTCCTGCGCCGAGAAGATCCCCTCCCTGACGGATCGCGGCGAGGGCCACCTGGTCGCCTGCCCCCTCGTCGAGTAGCGACGTTCGCCGCTGCCTGTAGCCTGCCTCGCATGACATCACGGGACTTCCTGAAGCGCCCGATTGCCCGCTAAAGTGATCCTGTCCCGAAGGACTACAGGAGAGCAGGATGTCTCAGTGGGGTTGGAGCGCGCTGGTCGCGGCGGGATTGACCGGCTCAGCGGCGGCGCTGCCCGACACCCACACGGTCCCCTGCGAGCTGTCCTGCAGCGCCGACTACGACGTCGTGCTCAGGGACTTCGACGACCGTCCCCTCTCCGACGTGACCGTGCGCGGCTGCGGCGACGTGGACGTCAGCGACACCGCGGGCGTGGTGACCATGGACGGCCGCGCCTCCTCCTCGGATCCTCTGGTGTTCATCCAGGACGGCTGGTTCCGCACCAGCCCCGCCCGCTGCGAGATGAGCAACGCCGCCGGCCCCAAGCTGCTGATGGCCACCTTCGATCCCCGCCGCACCGGCGGCATCGGGGTGCTCCTCTACGACAAGCCCCTGTTCTCCGACGCCATCCCCATCCGCAGGGTCTACCCGGGCAGCCCCGCCGACGAGGCGGGCCTCGTCGCCGGTGACCTCATCGTGGGCGTCTCCAACCAGACCTGGGAGGACGGCCTGATGGTGTACGAGACCCTGATCTCCACGGAGTACACCGACGCGGACAACCTGTGGCGCTACACCACCGGCCCCGAGGGCACCCCGGTGCACCTGATCGTGCAGTCCGTGGACCAGGCTCCGCGCGCGGTCGTCCTCACCCGCGCCTACCAGGACGCGCCCCTCGGATATTGACGGTAGACTGTGCAAAACCCGGTAATTGGGGGTCGTGATGTCCCGAGCGGTGAAGGGGTTCCTGTCAGCGGCGTTACTCGTCCCGACGGCGGCCTGGGCGGGCGTGTTGTTGTCCTTCGAGGCAGCTCCAACATCCCACCTGGTGGAGCCTGAGGCGACCTGCGTGGTGAACACGCCGCTGATCTTCCGCGGCCACCTCCAGTACCCGTCGGGGCTGCCCGTCGATGAGGCGCCGTCCGACAGCGTGTACAACGGGTGGTTCTACCCCTTCGACGCCGAGCGGCGCCCGGTGCTGCTGCACCCAGCGGACAACACTCTGCAGGTGCGCTTCGAGGACGACTTCGAGGGCGGCGAGGGCTGGCTCTTCCTGCCGGAGCACGGCGCAGCACGCGTCACCTTCGCCGACTCGGGCGACGGTCAGCTCACCTGCGAGGGGGTGTCCCCGCCGCCGCCGCTGGGGCTGCAGACGCTGACCTGCCTGATGCTCGTCGGCGAGCTGTCCTGCCCCACCGCGCTGCACCCGGAGCGCGGCCCGGCCGTCGCGACCCTGCGCATGGTGACGCGCGACGATGAGCCACTGGTCAGCAGGGCCGTGATGCTCCCGACCGGGAAGGACAAGGTCGATGGCAGCGGGCAGCTGTGGTGGCAGGGCCTCTACCCACCGAGCGCTGACTGGATCGAGCTGCGAGACGGCCTGCTCTGGCGCTATCCGGAGGGCGTGCAGGCCCGCCGCTCCGACAGCGCCGTGCCCACGCTGGATGTAATCTTCGATCCGCGACCGCAGGGCGGCATGGGCGTCGTCCTGGACAGCGAGGGCGACGACATCCTGGTCGGCACGGTCTACAGGGGCACCCCCGCGGAGGCCGCCGGCCTGAAGGCCGGGGACCGCTTCCTGGAGGTCTCCCGTCAGATTCGGGAGCAGGGCCTGATGGTCTCCGAGGGCATGATCAGCGCCGAGGCGTTGAGCCTACAGACCTTCCCGCGGGCCGTCACCGGTCCGGAGGGCACAGACGTGACCGTGGTGGTCCAGACCGGAGAGGAACCGCCCCGCACGCTCACCCTGACCCGCGCGTTCATCGAGGCCAGATAGCCGACGAACGGCTCAATCAACCCGCAGAGACACCCAGCGGGTTTTCGTCTGAACGAACCTCGCCGGTCTGCACCCGCCACAGCCGCGCGTAGACCCCGTCGAGGGCGACGAGCTGCTCGTGGGTGCCGCGCTCGGCGACGCTGCCCTTGTCCAGCACCACGATCTCGTGGGCGTGGCGGATGGTCGAGAGGCGGTGGGCGATGGCCAGGGTGGTGCGCCCCTGGGTGACCCGCGCCAGCGCCCGCTGGATAGCCGCCTCCGTCTCGTTGTCCACCGCGCTGGTCGCCTCGTCCAGCACCAGGATGGGCGAGCCCTTCAGGATGGCCCGGGCGATGGAGATGCGCTGGGCCTGACCGCCGGAGAGCTTCTGGCCCCGCTCGCCCACCTGGGCCTCGTAGCCGCCGGGCAGCGCCGCGATGAAGTCGTGGGCCTCGGCGACCCGGGCGGCCTCCTCGACCTCGGCGGCGCTGGCGTCGGGGCGACCGTAGGCGATGTTCTCGCGCACGGTGCCGGGGAAGAGGAACACCCGCTGGCCCACCATGGACACCGAGCGCCGCAGGTCCGCGAGGCGGTAGTCCCGGATGTCCCGCCCGTCGAGGGTCACCCGCCCGCCGCCGGGCTCGTGGAAGCGCAGCAGCAGCCGGATCACCGTGGACTTGCCCGCGCCCGTCGCCCCGACGACGGCCACGGTCTCGCCAGCGGGCAGCCGCAGGTTGAAGTCCTGGAACACCGGCTCGCGGCCGGGGTAGGCGAAGTCAATGCCCTCGAAGGCCAGCTCCCCGGAGACCGCGGCGGGATCGAGCGCCTCGCCGCCGTCCTCCATGGTGATCGGCGTGTCCAGCAGGTCGAGCACGCGGTCGGTGCTGGCCATGGCGCGCTGGTAGAGGTCGAAGGTCGCGCCCAGGCGGGTCAGCGGCCAGAGCAGGCGCTGGGTCAGGAAGACCAGCACGCTGTAGGCGCCCACGGCCATGGTGCCGTCGATGGCCATCTTGCCGCCGTACAGCAAGGTCGCCGTGAAGCCCACCACGATGGCCATGCGGATGAGGGGGCCGAAGGCGCTGGAGAGACGGATCGCCTCCCGGTTGGCCTCCTGGTAAGCCTCGCTCGCCTGGCGGATGCGCTCCACCTCCCGGGCCTCGGCGGTGAAGGACTTGATGGTGTCGATGCCCGCGAGGTTGTTGGCCAGCGCGCCGTTCAGCACACCGACCCGGGCGCGCACGTCCGCGTAGAGCGGGGCGATGCGGTCCTGGAAGTAGAAGGAGCCCCAGACGATGATGGGGATGGGCAGCATGGCCATGGCGGCGATGGGCGCGGACACGACGAAGAAGGTGATGCTGACGGCGATCGCCGTGGTCGCCACCTGGATTAGGTCGTTGGCGCCGCCGTCCAGGAAGCGCTCCAGCTGGTTGACGTCGTCGTTGAGCACCGACATCAGGCCGCCCTGGGACTGCTCGGTGAACCAGGCGACGTCGAGATCCTGGATGTGGGCGTAGGCGTCCAGCCGCAGGTCGTGCTGGACCGACTGGGCGAGGTTTCGCCAGAGCACCTTGTAGAAGTACTCGAAGACGCTCTCCAGGCCCCAGATGAGCACGGTGCCGACGGCGAGGATGATGAGCTGGTGGGTGATGTCCGGGAAGCCCCAGCGGGCGATGAGGCTGTCCTCCTGCTCGACCACCACGTCGATGGCGGCGCCGATGAGCGCGGGGGGCGCCAGGTCGAAGAGCTTGTTCAGGACGGAGCAGACGCCGGCCAGGATCACCCGCCGACGGCGGCGCTCGGCGTGCCGAATCAGGCGGATCATGGGCGCGACTTTGGAGGACTCTGGGGTGGCCATGGCGTCCCTTACTCTGAGCTGACAGGGGGCGCCGGTCAGGCTGTACGGCCGGTTATTCTGCTCACCTAAGTCGCCGCTGGAGGCACGAGATGTACACCCTCGGGATCATGCTGGCCCTCGCCCTGACCGCCAGCGCCGGAGAGCGCGGGATGGTGGAGCTCGCCGGAGAGCGCGGCGCCACGGTGGTGCTCGACGGCATCACGCTCGGGGTGCTGCCCCTGACGGTGGCGGTGCCCGAGGGGGTGCAGACCTTCGAGGTCATCAGCCGAACCGGGCTGACGACCTACGTGACCCGGGAGGTGAGCTTCGCCGACGGGCAGACGCCATCCGTGAACCTCGCCGGCGAGGGCCCGGCGAAGGAGGAGGTCGTCACCGGCACCGTCAATGTGTTCGGCCAGACCGGGACGAAGGTCTGGGTCGACGGCGAGGAGGCCGGCACCATCCCGCTGGTGCTGGAGCTGACCCAGGGCTCACACACCATCAAGGTGCAGCTCCCGGACGGGACCGAGTACGACCTCAACAAGGAGATCACCTTCGACGCCAAGGGCGCGCCCTTCAGCCTGATGCTGAACTGACGCGCCCTGTGAAGCTGTGACCTGTGACGCCCGCGTCAGCGCGCGCCCCAGCGCCAGATCACCTGGGCCACGTACGTCGCCAACCGCGAGTGCGTACCTTTGAAGATCATGACGCGGTCTCGCTAAGCCCGCACCTTCCGCCCAAACGCGCCGTCAGGCGCGCGCCAACTGCGAAGAGGACCCTTTGAGGAACGCGACGTCCCAGCGCCTCACGGTAGAGGGTGTTGCGACGTCAGATGCCTCGCCGCAAGGCGACATCAGGAGGCAAGACCTTGCGAACACGTGGACGGTTTTCGACGGAGCCCAGCTGTTGTTGTTCCGCCATCCCACGCTGTAAAACCGGCCAGGTTTCGCAATGGATGCAAACCCAGGTGGGCATGCCACACGACCCGAGAGTCACTGCACAGGGGTCCTCCAGACCGGGAGGAAAGGCGACGACGACGAGGAACGAGGAGGAGAACTTGCCTGAGAGGGGAAGCGCAGGTTCCCCTTTAGAGACAACGCTGGTTGGCAGCCGCGAATCCGTCAAAGTGGCCGAAGACCCGCAGTAACGACCACGATCCATGCGGCAGCCGCGCTCACGCTGACCGACACGATCCATGCGGCAGCCCGGCCCGTGCCCCCCACAGGCTCCCAGACATCAGCGGTTCCGTAGCCCCGAGCGTTCGGTCCGGCGGACCTGGGCCCGGTGGGCATGGGCCCGGTGGGCATGGAGCCGGTGGGGATTGGACCGGGCTCGGGTGGGTTCGGGCTGCCGCATGGATCGTGAGGCTCAGCGTGAGCGCGGCTGCCGCATGGATTGTGACGCTCACTGGGAGCGCGGCTGCCGCATGGATCGTGGCGGTTAGTGCGGGCTTTCGGCCACTTTGACGGATTCGCGGCTTCCAACCAGCGTTGTCTCCAGGGGGACGCTGCGCTTCCCCCTCGGTCAAGTCTCGTCGTTCCTCCTCGTCGACCTTCACCCCTTTTGCTCTGACTCTCGGGTCGTGTGGCATGCCCACCTGGGTTTGCATCCATTGCGAAACCTGGCCGGTTTTACAG
>Ga0316204_10002993_pt1 | contig 35740 bp, 38 predicted proteins | sample 6monrhotite_MG_2_FD_205661 | JGI IMG/M metagenome (GOLD analysis project Ga0316204, IMG submission 205661) | Microbial mat bacterial communities from mineral coupon in-situ incubated in ocean water Damariscotta River, Maine, United States -... | ecosystem: Environmental > Aquatic > Marine >... | reverse complement strand
AGGGGGTTGAGCCTGCCAGGCCAACGGTATTGTGTTACACGCAAAACCATGCCATCACCATCAAACAGAGAGTGGTCAAGCTTGTTGAGGATCTGATTGAATGTTTTTATGGTTCTAAGGACAAGCTTAATAATCGTTATATTCTTTGTATCAAGCGCGCCTATTATTTGTTGTATATGGAAGGAGATGTGCTGCGTTATCAGCGCTTTGCCGAGTATGACGAGTTATTGCGTAGTTTGAGTAAGGGGCGACTGGTGTTTGGTCGGCTGTTTCTGGACCAAAATGTAATCACTGATGAGTTAATGTCTCTGGTGTTGAAATTTAACAAACCAGGTGTGGTGCAATTTTTCAGTAAGCGTGAAGCCGGTATGGCGGATATCTTTGTGGTTGATGAAAATGGCTCGTTGTTTCGCCAGAAGATTGAAGTGGTCGATGATGCCAGTTTGATGGGCCATTTTAGATTGTTTTTTGATTCTGTTTTGCAACGTCGTTCATTTCAGGTGGCTGGCAGTGATGTGGAAAGTGGTGGTGATATTGATGTCGAATATTACTGTGTTATCCGCAATCGCCAGGGTAAGTATCAGATTGGTAGAAAGACCCCTGATCAGAATGCCAGGAAATCATATTTCAGTATTCAGGTGATTGCCTCTCATGAAGAAGACGAGGCTACGGGCTTCACTGTTTATTGTGGTGAGCGTGAATTTTCATCTCTGGAACATGGATCTGATCTATTTGATGAGGTCGCTAAGTACATCATGTCGCAACGGAAAAGTGGTAAATCTTATCCAGTCTATATCACCGATGTCGATTTGCCAGCATCCATGTTTGCAGATTATCCCGGTGGCAATCTGCCTGTGGTGGAGTTCCTCAATTATAAAAAAAATATTGAAAACAAACTCAATCAATCTCTCAATAGTCTGGTTCGTGTACGGCCGCTAAAGCCACGCTAGATTCCGCAGCTATCAGGCTTCAGTCTCATCGTTGTAGTGCAATCTGTGCTTTTCTGGGATAATGCGGCAACGTTATTTTCTTGGAATATTTCTTGTGAAAATAGTACGAATATTTTTAACCCTGGTTTGTTTGAATCTTGTGGTTGCCTGTGGCCAGAAGGGCGATCTCTATTTCCCTGAACAGCGGGCGGGGATTGCAGCATCTGCGGGATCAGTATCCTGGTTGGAGAATTATGGATTTTTTTGAATATCGAAATGGTTGTCTGTTTGCTGAAGAGTTGGCACTGGCTGAGCTGGCTGCGAAACATGGCACGCCTTGCTATGTTTATTCACGGGCGACGATTGAACGGCATTGGCGCGCATTTGATGATGCCCTGTCAGGTCAGACGCATCTGGTTTGTTATGCGGTAAAAGCCAATTCCAATCTGGCGGTGCTCAACCTTATGGCTCGTATGGGCAGTGGTTTTGACATTGTTTCGGTGGGTGAACTTGAGCGTGTATTGAAGGCCGGTGGTGATCCAGCCAAGGTGGTTTTCTCGGGTGTTGCCAAGCGTGAGGATGAGATGCAGCGCGCCCTTGAAGTCGGGATTAAATGTTTTAATGTCGAATCTGTTGCCGAACTAGAGCGTCTTAACCAGGTGGCCGCGCAGATGAACAAGCAGGCACCGGTTTCCATTCGAGTTAACCCTGATGTCGATGCCAAGACTCACCCGTATATTTCTACCGGCTTGAAAGAGAATAAGTTTGGCATTGATATCGAGTTGGCACTGGATGTTTATCAGCAGGCCGCGGCCATGTCGAATTTACGCCTGGTCGGGGTGGACTGTCATATTGGTTCACAGTTGACTCAGGTGGAACCCTTTGTCGATGCGCTTGATCGTGTCTTGCTGTTGGTTGAACAGTTGCAGCAGCAGGGTATAACACTTGAGCATCTTGATGTCGGTGGTGGGCTGGGTATTCGCTATCAGGATGAGACGCCGCCAGCGCCGGCCGAATATGCAGCGGCTATCAAAAAACGGCTCAATAATCCCACGATAGAAATATTGATTGAGCCAGGCCGGGCCATTGTCGGTAATGCCGGCGTGCTGGTAACCAAGGTCGAATACCTGAAATCTAGCGGCCCTAAAAACTTTGCCATTGTTGATGCCGCAATGAATGACCTGCTGCGGCCATCACTCTATTCTGCCTGGCAGGAAATTGTGCCGCTGCAACAGCGTAGTGATATTAGTGCGCAAGAGTACGACATTGTCGGCCCTGTTTGTGAGACAGGTGACTTTCTCGGTAAGGACAGGCTGCTGGCGATTGATGCCGGTGACCTGCTGGCGGTGCGTAGCGCCGGTGCCTACGGTTTTAGTATGAGTTCAAATTATAATTCGCGTCCGCGTCCGGCTGAGTTATTGGTGGATGGTGACAAGGTGCAGGTCGTGCGCCGGCGTGAGTCTGTGGATGATCTTTTTCAGCAGGAATCATTGCTGCCCGAAGATTAGGACTCAAACAAACAACGGCAGATGTTGGTTCCATCTGCCGTTGTCAGCCGCTGTTATTGTAACGATAGCTGTTGCGGTATCTCTTTCCAGGCGCTGCCATTGCCAAATTGGAACTCGGCGTCATCTCCCCAACAATAAACGCTTCGATTGAGGTCGTCATCCTGGCGTATGCCGCAACCATGACTTATTCCCAGGCTCAGGCTTTGCCATTCGCCCCTAATGGGGTCCCTAACCGGGGTATGGTCTATTAGGTTTTGTGTATCGGCATCGAGAGTCGCTTGTGAACTGCCTTTGAAACCCCAACACCAAAGTTCATTGATAGAGTTGATGGCGCAGGCAAAGCGTTGTCCGACAGCGAAATCGAGCACGACGTGGTTACCATCAATAGGTTTAGGGCTGGTGATGCTTGTATCAGGGAATAGGTCTATAGGCTCAGCGTTTGGATCTGGTTCAACGTTTGGGTTAGGAGTTGGCTTTTCAACAGGGGTTATTTCCACTGTGCCTGTTTGTCCCAGGGTATGATCACCCCAGCAATACAGCTGCTGGTCTGTTTGCAGGCCACAGGTAAAACGGTTGCCTGCTTTTATGCTTACCCAGCTGTTATTGAATTGCGGTGGAAAGCCTTCGGCAGCCGCGTCGACAATGATTTGAGTGGGCGTTGCTCTATTGGTGGTGGTTTTTTCGCCGAGTTGCGAGGTGTCGTTTTCACCCCAGCACCACAGCGTGTCATCAGTCTTGATGGCACAGGTGTGGCCGCCAGTGGAATGATCGGTACTGGTATAGCCGCCGATGGCAACATCCTTGGCGGCGAATGGTGTGCCTGGTACATCTTCCGTGGCCTGAATTTCCATGACCTGTATGGGGCTGGTTTGTGAGGGCTTGGTGGCTGCGTTGTTGCCCATCTGATCTGTGGCGTTATCGCCCCAGCACCACAACTCATCAGTATTTTTGATGCCGCAGCTATGGTTGGCGCCGGCAGCGACCATTAGCCAGTCATCATTGGTGGTTCCGGCCGAGATGGCTGTCTGCAGTGACCAGTTGTTTATGTTGTTGGAATCGTTGGCAGTCGCCAGTTGGCCGTGACTGTTTTTGCCCCAGCAGTAGAGGGCTCCGGCAGCGGTGATGGCGCAGCTGTGGTAGTGGCCGGTAGCCACATATTGCCAATTTTCGAGTGTGGCGCTGGGCCCTTTGATTTGTACGGGTGCTGATTGATTGGCGGTTGAACCGATGCCGAGTTGACCGAAATTATTAATACCGCCGCACCAGAGTGTCCTGCTTGTGGTGTCGAAGACGTCGGTTTTGAGGCCGCAGCTATGCAGGGCGCCACTGTCTATGCTTCCCATTTTCAGGTCGCCATTGTCGTCGACGCTGCCCCAGTTTTCAGATAAATCAAATCGCTTGGCGGTGTCGGTATTCAGGGCGATACCGTTGCCAAGTTGGCCAAATTCGTTCAGCCCCCAGCAGTGGCCGATAAAGTCGCTGTCGATGGCACAGGTGTGATCCTTGCCGCTGCTGACTGAATGCCAGTTGAGCTCATCGATGTGGTTAACGCGCTGGGGTTTGGGTTGATGGCTGGTAGTGCCGATGCCAAGTTGGCCTGTGCTGTTGTTGCCCCAGCACCATAGGCTGTCATCATCCTGAACGGCACAGGTGTGATTGCCGCCGCTGGATACCCCAAGCCATTTGCTTTGTGTGAATTCCTTGCTGGGGACTGCCGCATGGCTTGTATTGTTCAGGCCAAGCTGGCCGTAGCGGTTGTCGCCCCAGCAGAAAAGTGATTGATTCGAGCTGTTAATAGCACAGGCATGGTTGTCACCAGCACTTACTGCGGTCCAGTCGATCGCAACATCGATTTGGGATGGGGTTTTATTGTCTACCGGGCTGTGGCCCAGTTGTGACAGGTCATTCTTGCCCCAACACCACAGTGTCTGACTTGTGGTCGTGGTATCTGTTTGTATGCCACAGCTGAATTGATTGCCCAGGCTGATGTTGCTCCAGTTGCTCTCCTCGCCAATTTGTTTGGGTGTGATGCTGTTAGTGCTGCTGCCATCGCCCAGTTGCGATTGAATGTTGTTGCCCCAGCACCACAGGCTGCCATTATCTCGGATGGCACAGCTATGGTCTAAACCGAGGCTAAGATCAATCCAGTTTGAATCAGCGACCACAGGTGCCGGGCTGGATTGCGATGTGGTGGTGCTGTTTCCCAGTTGTCCCTGGCTATTGAAGCCCCAGCACCATAGAGAATGGTCATTCTTGACGGCACAGCTGTGGCTGCCATTTGCTGCGACGGTTAGCCAACTGCTTTCAGAAGGCTCCCGTGTCGGTGTTTTTGCATCTATATTTTGAGCAACCTGACCATAGAGACTGTCACCCCAGCACCATAGGCTGCTGTCGGTTTTGATGGCGCAGCTATGTGCGTCGCCACTGCTGATTGAGTTCCAGTCTGAGTCGTCGGAAATGGCGGTTGGTATGCTTACGTCTGTCGTGTCCCCGTCGCCTACCTGATTGCGGTCGTTGCTGCCCCAGCACCATAGTGAACTATCAGCATCGATGGCACAGCTAAACTGATCGCCGAGGCTGATTTCACTCCAGTTGCTTGCCGCGCCAATTTGTTTAGGGATGCTGCTTGCCGCAGTGGTGCCATCGCCTAATTGTGAATGGGTATTGTCGCCCCAGCACCACAGGTTGCTATTGTTTTTGATGCCGCAGCTATGGTCTGTGCCCAGGCTGATTTTTTCCCAGCTTGAACCTTCGTCAATCAAGGTTGGTATGTTGGCATTTTCTGTCAAACCATTGCCAATCTGGCCGGTTTGATTGCTACCCCAGCACCACAGTGAATTGTTATCTTTTCTGATGGCGCAGCTATGGTCGCCATTGGCAGAGATGCTTAACCATTTACTGCCAGAGTCAGGGACAAGTTCGGTTGGTTCGGAATAAAACGCCGTTGCATTGTCTTGACCAATCTGGCCTTTCGTATTGCCACCCCAGCACCATAGCGAATTATCGGCCTTGATGGCGCAGGTATGGCTATTGCCGCTTGAGCTTGCAAGCCACTCTTCAGTTTCGATGCTTTCATCTTCATTGATTTTGCTGAGTAGCGATGGTTTTTTGCTGTTTTCAGGGCTATGGCCCAATTGAAAGCTGGTATTGCTGCCCCAGCACCATAGGTGATTGTCGTTATTCGTGGCGCAGCTGTGATTGGTGCCCAGGCTGACATCGCGCCAATCAGTGTTGGCCGAGATGGCGGCCGGTTTTTCCTGAAAGATCGTTGTGCCATTGCCTACCTGGCCCGAGTCATTTTTGCCCCAGCAGTGCAGTGTGCCGGTTTCATCGATTGCGCAGCTGTGTTGATCGCCGGTGACGACTATTTGCCAGGCATCGCTAGTAATTGATCTGGGGCTGGAGGCGGGGGTTGTGATTGAGTTGTTGCCAAGCTGGCCATTTTCATTGTTACCCCAGCACCATAGTTTGTCGTCCACATTTTTGATGGTGCAACTATGTTCGCCGCCGGCACTAATCATTTTCAGGCCGCTGGTTGGGCCAATGGTTTCTTCTGGCGGGGTAATGGGCTCGGGGTCGGGTGGTGTTGTATCGGGGTCTACAACCACCGGGTCTTCGGTGGGCGGATTGGTTGTGCTGTTGCTGATGCAGCCGCTTAGCCCTGACAGCAGCCATAGCGGTAAAAGTATAAGGAAGTGTCTTAATTTAAGCTGGCTTAGGCGTGATAACATTTTATAATATTCAACTGCTTTTCTATAACCATTTGTTTTTATTGATTAAAGCACAAAATTGTTTTGTCGCCATGCTTCAAACAGGGCAATGGCTACGGTGTTGGACAAGTTTAGGCTGCGACTGTTCGTATTCATAGGTAGTCGCAGCACCTGCTCCGCTCCCAATTGCTGTAATAACTCATTGGGCAGGCCACGTGTTTCCGGGCCAAACAGCAGCATATCACCTGGCTGGTAGTCAGGCTCGGCATAAGTTCGACTGCCACGGGTTGAGAAGGCAAAGATTCGCTTGAGATCGGGTTTGAGCTGCTCCAGCATGGTTTCAAAGCTGTTGTGCTGATGTATATCGGCGAACTCATGGTAGTCGAGTCCGGCCCGGCGCAGCTTTTTGTCATCCAGGTCAAAACCTAAGGGATGGATCAGGTGTAGCTGTGAGCCGGTGTTGGCACAGAGGCGGATGATGTTGCCGGTGTTGGGCGGGATTTCAGGTTGGAACAGGGCAATGTGAAACATCTATGTCGGCCAGGGCTGGTTGATAAAAAAGCCCTGTTGCATGTTGATGCAGCAGGGCTGGCGTGGTCCAAGTCTACATTGCCGTGGCGTGGTTTTAAACCTCGGTTTCCATGCCCAGTTCTTTGATCTTGCGGGTCAGGGTGTTACGACCCCAGCCCAGCAGTTTGGCGGCGTCCTGGCGGCGTCCGCCGGAGTAGGTCAGCGCCGATTTGATGACGATGCGTTCAAACGCTGGCATGGCGGTGTCGAGCAGGTTCTCAGAGCCGCTGGCCAGGTACTGATCGCTCCAGCGTTTCAGGGCTGGCTCCCAGTCGTTAGAGGTTGACTCGCCAGTCTGTGGTGTCTTGAGCTCGGGCGGCAGATCCTCCATGTGTACTTCGCGCCCCGAGGCCATGACCGTGATCCAGCGACAGATGTTTTCCAGCTGCCGGACATTGCCGGGCCAGTCGAGGCGGCTCATGTATTCCTCGACCTCTGGCAACAGGATCTTTGGTTCTACGTCGAGTTCCTTGGCCGCAGCGGCGAGAAAAAACTTTAGCAGCAGTGGGATATCTTCACGTCGTTCGCGCAGTGCAGGAATATGGATGCGGATGACGTTCAGGCGATGGAATAAATCTTCACGGAACAGGCCTTTCTGAACATGCTCTTCCAGGTTTTGATGGGTAGCGGCAATGATGCGGACATCAACCTTGACGGGGGTGTGGCCACCAACACGGTAAAACTCGCCGTCAGCCAGCACCCGCAGCAGACGGGTTTGCAGTTCGGCCGGCATGTCGCCGATTTCATCTAGAAACAGGGTGCCGCCATCGGCCTGTTCAAAGCGACCGAGTCGTGCTGCCTGGGCACCGGTAAAGGCGCCGCGTTCGTGGCCAAATAGCTCTGATTCCAGCAGGTCACGCGGGATAGCGGCGGTGTTGAGGGCGATGAAGGGTTTGTCGGCACGCGGGCTATGTTTGTGCAGGGCGTCGGCAACAAGTTCTTTACCGGTGCCTGATTCGCCATTGATGAGCACAGTGATGTTGGAGCGCGATAGCCGGCCGATGGCGCGAAATACTTCCTGCATGGCTGGGGCTTCACCGATGATCTCGGGCATCGCCTCGGTGCCCGCCTGTGGCTTGCTGTTTTTCGCCTTGCGCTGATGATTAATGGCGCGACGCACCAAATCGACCGCTTCGTCGACATCAAAGGGTTTCGGCATGTACTCAAAGGCACCGCCCTGGTAGGCGGAGACGGCACTGTCCAGATCCGAGTGGGCGGTCATGATGATGACCGGCAGGTCGGGGTAATCTGCGTGGATGAGTTCCAGCAGTTGCAGGCCATCGGTGCCGGGCATGCGAATGTCCGAAACAATGGCATCTGGTTGACCTTTGCGCAGATAGTCGGTGATGTTGAGTCCGTTCTCAAAGCTGGTTACTTCCATGCCGGCCTTTTGCAGGGCCTTTTCCAGTACCCAGCGGATTGAGCGGTCATCATCGATCACCCAGACGTGAGTGTTTTTGTCAGTCATGACATCTCCAACGGTAATAAAATAGTGAAAACGGTTTCGCCTGGTCGGCTGCTGCATTCAATCAGGCCGCCGTGTTGGTTGATCAGGGTCTGAGCGATGGACAGGCCAAGGCCAGTACCATCGGCGCGGCCGGTGACCATCGGGTAGAAAATCTTGTCCAGCATTTCAGGGTCAATACCTGGGCCATTGTCGATCACCTCGATGCAGGCGGCCAGCTTGTGGCGCTTGTGGCTGAGAGTGATCTGGCGCAGGATGCGGGAACGCAGGGTAATGCAGCCGTGATCCTTTAGCGATTGGGCGGCGTTACGGGTCAGGTTCAATACTGCCTGGATGAGTTGATCCGGATCGGCGTAGATATCGGGTACGCTGGGGTCGTAGTCGCGCCTGATCTCGATATCTTTTGGAATTTCTGTTTTTACCAGTTGCCGTACCCGCTCCAGCAATTCGTGGATGTTGGTGTTTTTTTTCTGCGGTAAGGTATTGGGGCCGAGCATACGGTTCATCAGGTTTTGGAGTCGGTCGGCCTCCTGGATGATGATGCCGGTGTATTCCTTTAGTTCCTCGCTTTCCAGCTCAGCTTGCAGCAGTTGTGCCGCGCCGCGTAGGCCGCCTAGCGGGTTTTTGATCTCATGGGCCAGGCCGCATATGACGTCACGGGTAGCGTCGTGCTGGGCCAGCAGGTGTTCTTCTTTGGCGATGCGCAGTTGGCGATCGACCTGGGCCAACTCGACCAGCAGGGTGGTGTTGTCCTTGCCAGTGCTGATGGGCGTAATGGTGCAGTCGGCAGTTATCTGGCGGTGATTCGGCAGGTGAAAGGCCAGTTCCCGTTCGGTAAAGGGGTGGCCGCTGTTCAGTGCCAGTTCTACATTGGTGATGAATTTACTCGAGTCGGCGAAAAGCGCGTGCAGATTGCCACCTTCAATACGGTGCAGGCTGAGGGCGAACAACATCTCGCCAGCCGGGTTCAGGTAGGCCAGGCGTAAGTCTTGGTCAAACACCAGCATCGCAGTGTTAGAGTTTTCCAATATGCGTTTAAACAGGTTGTTTTGTTCCATGGGGTCTTGAGTCATATAGATGCTTTAGCAAAGACCAAGCCAGTTTGTTTTAGGCTGTTAAAATGTTTTGTTTATTGTATAAAAATCAATTGGTTATGGAGTTTTTTTTGGTTTCTTCTGATTGCCGGTTTTAAATTGGCGCACTGAATTATAGACGATTGCACTAAAATAGCGCGCATTTATTCAGGGTAAAAAAAGCCCCCGGCTGGCGGGGGCTTGATTGACAGCTTAAGGCTCTGAGCTTACAGGCTGTAGTACATGTCGAACTCAACTGGGTGAGTTGTCATGCGGATGCGAGTAACTTCTTCCATCTTCAGATCGATGTAGCCATCAAGCATGTCGTCAGTGAATACACCGCCAGCAGTCAGGAAGGCGCGATCCTTATCCAGAGACTCCAGAGCTTCTTCCAGAGAAGAACAAACTGTTGGGATGTCCTTCAGTTCTTCAGGTGGCAAGTCGTACAAGTTCTTATCCATGGCATCGCCAGGGTGGATCTTGTTCTGGATACCGTCAAGGCCAGCCATCATCAGGGCAGCGAAGGCCAGGTATGGGTTGGCAGTTGGGTCAGGGAAGCGAACTTCAACGCGGCGACCACGTGGGTTTGCCACGAAAGGAATACGGATAGAAGCTGAGCGATTACGGGCAGAGTAGGCCAGCAAAACAGGTGCTTCGAAACCAGGAACCAGACGCTTGTAAGAGTTGGTAGATGCGTTAGTCAGGGCGTTCAGTGCCTTGGCATGCTTGATAACACCACCGATGTAGTACAGCGCAGTTTCAGACAGGCCGCCGTATTCGTTACCAGCAAACAGGTTGGTACCGTCTTTGGCTAGAGACATGTGAACGTGCATGCCGGAACCGTTGTCACCAACGATAGGCTTAGGCATGAAGGTAGATGTCTTGCCGTAGGCATGAGCAACGTTGTGAACCACGTATTTCAGGATTTGGTTGTCATCCGCACGCTTGGTCAGGGTGTTGAACTTGGTGCCGATTTCACATTGACCAGCGGTGGCAACTTCGTGATGGTGTACTTCAACTTCAACGCCCATCTCTTCCAGTGCCAGGCACATGGCAGAACGCATGTCGTGCAGGCTATCAACAGGAGGAACTGGGAAGTAACCGCCTTTAACGGTAGGGCGATGGCCCATGTTGCCGCCTTCGAATACTTTTTCAGAGTTCCAGTCGGCTTCTTCAGAATCGATCTTGACGAAGGTGCCGCTCATGTCTGCGCCCCAACGAACATCGTCAAGCACAAAAAATTCTGGCTCAGGACCGAAGAAAGCGGTGTCGGCGATGCCGGTAGACTGCAAATAGGCTTCTGCACGTTTGGCAACGGAGCGTGGGTCACGCTCATATCCCTGCATGGTGTTTGGCTCGAGGATATCGCAGCGAACAATCAGGGTGGTTTCGTCAGAGAAAGGATCGAGAACAGCGGTGCTTGGGTCAGGCATCATTACCATGTCCGAAGCTTCAATGCCCTTCCAGCCTGAGATGGATGAACCGTCGAACATACGACCGTCGGTGAAGTCATCTTCAGAAACAGTGTGCGCTGGGAAAGAGATGTGTTGCTCTTTACCGCGAGTATCAGTGAAACGATAGTCGACGAATTTAACGTCGTTTTCTTTGATCATGTTTAGCACGTTTGCAGGCATTGCTTTGTTCTCCCTCAGGTGGTTCGTAGTTTTAAAAATTAATCTTTAGTCCGATCGCATTGGTTGGCGATCCCTGAATTCTTCAGTCAATGGCCTTAAAGCATGAAGCATGCCATATGACTGGGTCAAACAATTCAAACACTAACAAGGGTTTATTTGCTCTTGATTGATGTTGAACGTTCCAAGATAGTGCGTTGCTAGCTCTTTTGCGCTATATTGGTGCATCTATTCACCGATTGTCAGGGTGATAATAATAAGCTTGCCGTCTTCCTTGGTTTCACTGCTGATCACAGTGTGGCCATTGATACGGCACCAGGCGGGGATGTCATTGATCACGCCGGGGTCGGTGCACAGTACCTCCAGTGTGTCGCCAGGCGCAAGTTTTTTTGCCTGATTCTGGGTGCGGATTACCGGTATCGGGCAGAGCTGACCTTTGACGTCAAGGGTGTGTTTGCTCATATGTACCACTCCTGTGGCAAGTCATCGCTACTCAATGGTGCGATTGTGTAGGGTGTTTCAGTGCCGTCTGTGGTGACATAGTGAACGACTGCCTCTGCAGCGCTCTTGGCCTGGCCAAAGCGGGCCGTGATGCGGGCTGCCAGCTCAATGTCTTCAGCGCCAAGTTGCTCACCATCTACCAACACCAGTGGGCCGGGGTGGCTTTTGCAATAAAGATAAGGGAAGCGTTTTTTATATCCTTCCATGAAGCGGTTTTCACCCTCTTCTCGACCAACGATCAGCTTGAAGTGGGGGCGGGGGCGGATATGACGGCCAACCTTGAGCAACATTACGTCATCGAACTCATAATCTTTGTGACCCTGGACCTGCCATAGATCAACCAGCTTTTTTGAATAGCTTTCATCGGTGAGAAAGCAGCAGCCTCCTGCCGGTTGGGCGTATTCGTCGAATCCATAAGCCTCGGCCAGTGCCATCTGTGGTTTGCGGCTGCGGCCATTGAAATCGAACATCTTGTCGCGCTCTATCCAGCCTTCCTGCTCAGGTTTGGTTGCGGGCAGATTTTTGCCGCACAGAGGGCGCACCAGCAGATCGCCAGCCCCCGAATCACGGGTGACGATGTTCATGGTGTCGCGTCGCTGTGACATGGGCCGCTGCCCCACCACTTCGCCGGTGATGATGAAGTCGAAGTCATTTTCCTTGAGCCAATCCATAGCCTTGTGCACCATGAAGGTCTTGCAGTCGAGGCAGGGGTTCAGGTTGGCACCATAGCCATGTTTGGGGTTGATCAACACATCCTTGTATTCATCGATGACATCGATGATGTGCAGCTTGATACCCAGCTGCTCGGCCACCCAGAGGGCGTTGTTACGCTTCTGTTTTTTCTGGTCCTGTTTGCGGATGGCGTGGGTATGGCCTTCGACGCAAAAGCCGGTGAAAAAATTGATGCCTTCGATGTGCACACCTTGATCCTGCATGGCGCGCACCGCCAGCATGGAGTCGAGACCACCGGAAATAAGGGCCACTGCTTTGGCTTGTTTGGACATGATAGTTCTGAAATCTGTAGAGCTGAAAAGGACGCCAAATATAGCACAATGGCGGTCTTAGGGGATGATGTGGAGTTGTGCTAGTGGCGGGTTTCGCTGTCGTGCTTGAAAGGTTGGCCAGTGTTGCTGGCTGCCTTGATGCGATTTAGAGCTTGCTGGCTGCCGGTTTCGTCCCACAATTCAAAGCTGTCGAGCAGGTTAATCTGGTGGTTTTGTTGGTTAACTTCGCTAATGGCGTGCAGCACGTCCATCATCGGTACAAAGTCTGTCGCCAGCTGGCCATAAAAACCATGAATTTTGTCGTGCAACTGTTGGTAGGCGCTGCGGCCCATATTGACGAAATAGCCCAGGCTGACCAGGCGGCGTTTGGCCGTGTGGGGGAATAAGCCGGACAAAAGCAGGCATTTGTCGCCAACATCGCGCAATTGCTCGTGTTGTTGCTGGCCCTGGTTCTGGGTGGCGTCGAGAAACTCCAGTGCAATGATGCTGTTGGTCAGCTCCGGCCGTTGCGTGAAGCGCATCAGGGTGAAGACCAGGTAGCTCTCCAGCGTTTCGCCAAGCTGAAGGTTGACGCTGGCCTCAGCTTCGCAGACCAGAGACTGCCATTGGGCGGTTGTTGTGGGCTCGATGAGGATATTGTTCATTGCGTTAGATCCACCGTTTTAGCTCGCTTATTAAGGCTATCGGCTATTTAGTTAGACCCCTTGAGCAAACCTTATTCTGATCTAATGATTACTTGAGCAAACCTTATTCTGATCTAATGATTATTTGTATGATCGTTGAGGTTGAAACCTGGTGGTGTAGAGGTGGTTATGCGTAAGTCTATTTTGGGCGTAGTGCTTGGTTGTGGTGTCTCGGCAATGGCGGTGGCTGAATCCGGTCTGTCGACAGCGCTGCAGCTGGGTTATCGGGTCGATAATCTCGACTGGAATATTGCCGGTGATATCAATGGTCAAAATCCCAATATTTTGTCTGAGCTAGAGTGGACCTGTTTACAAATTCCTCAGCTCAAACTCACTATGGATGCCTATCTGGCGGATTTTTATCTCAAGGGAAATCTTTCATACGGCGAGATATACAAGGGCGACAATCAGGATTCAGATTATTTATATGATAATCGCAATGGTGAGTTTTCCAGATCCAACAATGCTGCCGGCGGTGAGGTGGTAGATTTCAGTGTTGGCTTTGGCTATAGGTTTGATACCTCTGACAGAAGGAATAAATTTAGCAGCTACTTTATGCCAATGCTTGGTTATTCTATTCATACTCAGGATTTACAGACCACGGATGGGTTTCAGACCTTCCCGGCGACGGGTGCGTTTACTGGTTTGAACAGTAGTTATGATGCCGAGTGGCAGGGAGCCTGGCTGGGGCTGATCTTTGGCGAAGAGAATGCCGAAACGGATCTTGAGATTGAACTGAGCTTGATTTATCACGATGTTGATTATCAGGCTGAGGCGGATTGGAATCTGAGACCAGATTTTGCCCATCCCAAGAGTTATGAACACCTGGCTACTGGCCATGGTTTCAGCTTGTCTCTTAACGGTCGTTCGCCGGTTGATTATTCAAACAGTTGGTTTTGGATTTTTGGAATTGATTATGGTCGCTGGCAAACGCGAGCCGGTCTGGATTTTACCTATTTTGCGGATGCAAGCACCGAGACGACACGGCTAAATAAGGTGAATTGGGAGTCCTCAGCCATTAATTTGGGTCTGGAACTGAGGATGTAATCAGCTTGGCTGCAATCTGTGACGGCCAGAGGGTATAATCCTCTCCTTTTGATTTTTAAGTATTTTGAAGGGGATACCTTGGTTGCCAGTAATCAAGGCAGTATGACTGCCGATTGTGATCTTTCTACCTTTCAGGGCCTGATCCTGGCGCTGCAGAGTTATTGGGCAGAGCAGGGCTGCGTCGTCATGCAGCCTTATGATATGGAAGTCGGGGCCGGCACCTTTCATACCGCCACCTTTCTGCGTTCTATCGGCCCCGAGCCCTGGCGCGCAGCCTATGTTCAGCCTTCACGCCGCCCAACCGATGGTCGCTACGGTGAAAACCCTAATCGCCTACAACACTATTATCAGTTTCAGGTGGTGCTTAAACCATCGCCACTGGAAATACAGGAACTCTACCTAGGTTCGCTGAAGATGCTCGGCTTTGATCCTTTGGTGCACGACATCCGCTTCGTCGAAGACAACTGGGAATCACCCACCCTGGGTGCCTGGGGTTTGGGCTGGGAAGTCTGGCTCAACGGCATGGAAGTGACCCAGTTCACCTATTTTCAGCAGGTCGGCGGCCTGGAATGCAAACCGGTGACGGGTGAGATTACCTACGGCCTTGAACGTCTGGCCATGTATATCCAGGGTGTCGATAGCGTCTATGACCTGGTCTGGGCCCACGGCCCCGACGGTGATGTTACTTATGGTGATATTTTTCACCAGAATGAGGTTGAGCAATCAACTTATAACTTTGAGCACGCCAATACCGATGCCCTGTTTCAGTGGTTCGATGCCTGTGAAGCAGAGAGCCAGCAACTGATCGAGGCTGGCCTAGCGCTGCCCGCCTATGAGCAGATGGTCAAGGCATCACACACCTTTAATCTGCTCGATGCCCGTCACGCCATTTCGGTGACAGAACGTGCTCGGTTTATCGGTCGGGTTCGCGCCCTGTCGCGGGCCGTGGCAGAAACCTATTATGAACGCCGTGAGGCACTGGGATTCCCGATGTTGAAAGCTGGATCGAAGCAGGGAGGGAAGGCCTGATGAATAGACGTGATTTTCTGGTTGAGCTGGGCACCGAAGAGCTGCCACCCAAGGCGCTGTCAAAACTGTCTGCTGCATTTACCAAGGGTGTTGTCGACGGTCTGAAGGATGCTGGCCTGGAGCACTTGGCCGTGCATAGTTATGCTGCGCCACGCCGTTTGGCTATCGTGGTTGAGGCCTTGCAAGAAGCTCAGGCAGACAAACAAATTGAACGTCGCGGTCCAGCGGTGCAGGCGGCCTATGATGATGAGGGCTTGCCGACTAAGGCTTTGCAGGGCTTTGCCCGTTCATGCGGTGTTGAGGTTGAGCAGCTGGAAACCCTGGAAACTGCCAAGGGTAGTTGGCTTGTGTATCGCGCCGAAGAGAGGGGTCAGTCAGCGCAGGCGCTGATCCCTGCCATCGTTCAACAGTCGTTGGACAAACTGCCGATTCCTAAGAGGATGCGTTGGGGCGACCTGGCGGCCGAGTTTGTCCGTCCGGTGCATTGGTTGGTGTTGCTGTTTGGTGAAGAAGTTATCGAAGCAGAAATGTTGGCAGTGCAGTCGGGGCGTGAAAGCCGTGGCCATCGTTTTCACCATCCTGAAAAAATCACCATCAACCAGCCGTCTGAATATGCGCCGCTGCTGCAAACTGAAGGTCGTGTCGTTGCCAGTTTCAGTGATCGACGTGAAGCAGTGCGCGGTCAGGTGCAAGAGGCCGCCATCAAATTGGGTGGTAAGGCGATTATCGACGCGGCCCTGCTGGATGAAGTGACCGGCATGGTCGAATGGCCAGTGGCGGTAGCGGGTTCGTTTGAAGCGGAATTTCTTGATGTGCCTGCTGAGGCGCTGATCTCGGCCATGAAAGGCCATCAGAAATATTTTCACATGGTCGACGGCAACGGCAAGTTGATGCCCAACTTCATCACCGTCAGCAATATCGACAGCAAAGACATCAGCGCCGTGCGTGCCGGTAACGAGCGCGTGATTCGTCCGCGCCTGTCTGATGCCGAATTTTTCTGGAATCAGGATCGCAAACACAAACTTGACGATAATCGTGAAGCGTTGAAAAACGTGGTCTTCCAGAAAGACTTGGGTACCGTGTTTGATAAGTCAGAACGCATCGCCGCCCTGGCGGGTTTTATCGCCGAACAGCTGGGCGCCGACAAGGCCGATGGTTTTCGCGCTGGTCAGTTGGCCAAGTGCGACCTGATGTCAGAGATGGTCGGTGAGTTTCCCGAACTGCAAGGCATTATGGGAGCTTACTACGCCAACAATGACGCTGAGTCAGCAGCTGTGGCCGCGGCCATGGATGAACAGTACATGCCTCGCTTTGCCGGTGATGAATTGCCGCAAGGTGCGGTGGGTCAGGCGGTGGCGATTGCCGACAAGATCGACACGATGGTGGGCATTTTTGATATTGGTCAGCCGCCGACAGGCAGTAAAGATCCATTTGCCTTGCGTCGTGCGGCGCTAGGTATTGTCCGCATCATAATCGAAACAGGGCTTGATCTTGATCTCAAATCTATTCTTGGACAGGCAGAAAACTGTTATCAGAATGTCGGTTCTAAACAGCGAGAATTACATCCAGAGACCTTGGAGAAAGTCTTCAGTTTCATGATAGAACGCCTGCGTGTCTATTACACCGATGCCGGAATCTCGGTAGACGTGTTTGAGGCCGTCTCTGTTGTCCGACCAACCCAGCCTTATGATTTCGATCAGCGTGTTCGTGCTGTGAATGCCTTCCGTCAATTGGCCGGGGCTGAAGCATTGGCTGCTGCCAACAAACGTGCGGCCAATATTTTGCGTCAAGCGATTGAAGCGGGTGTCACGATTGCCGCAGCAGTGGAAACACCTTTATTGCAGGAAGCAGCAGAGAAAGCCCTGGCCGAACGTATCGCTTCAGTCAGCGAAGCGGTCAAGCCCGCGTTGGAGAAATTCGACTACAGCAGTGCTCTGCAGGAGATGGCGGAGTTACGAGAAACTGTCGACGCCTTTTTCGATGAGGTCATGGTCATGGTTGATGATGAGCAGATCAAACTGAATCGCCTGGCCCTGCTCAACAGTCTGCATCACCTGTTTTTGCAGGTGGCCGATGTGTCACAGCTGCAAAGCTAAGTTAAGTCATGAAACTGATCATCCTCGACCGCGATGGTGTTATCAATCAAGACTCTGATGATTACATCAAGTCTGTGGATGAGTGGCAGCCTATTGCCGGCAGCATTGAGGCCATCGCCAAACTATCGATGAATGACTATCGCGTTGTGGTGGCCACCAATCAATCGGGCATTGCCCGTGGTTATTTTGATCCTGATGCCTTGAATCAAATGCATGACAAGATGCATAAACTGGTCAACGATGCCGGTGGATCAATCGATGCGGTGTTGTATTGTCCGCATGGCCCGGATGAGGCTTGTGATTGTCGCAAGCCAAAGCCGGGGATGTTGGAAGATGTTGCCGCGCGTCTGCGCACCGACTTGAAAGCGGTGCCGGTGGTGGGGGATTCCTTGCGTGACATGCAGGCGGCCGAGGCGGTGGGTGCGCGACCTTTGCTGGTGCGCACAGGCAAGGGTGAACGCACCCTGACCAGGTTGGCAAACGATGTGCCGTATCCTGTGTTTGATGATCTGGCCGCGGTGGTTGAAATGTTGTTGCTGGAAGAAGGTTAGGTCTTATGCAGTATTTTCGTTCAGCAATCTATTTTGCCAGCATGGTGTTGACCGCGGTGGTGTTTGCGTCGCTGGCACTGCTTACCTTTCCGTTCTCATTCGAGACGCGTTATCGTTTTATTTCGCAATTTGCACGTTTTAATATCTGGTGGCTGAAACTCACCTGCGGCCTGAGTTATGAGGTGGAAGGGTTGGAGAATCTACCCAAAGAGTCGGCGATTGTTTTTGCCAAACACGCCTCCACCTGGGAGACCTATGCGCTGCAATGTTTTCTGCCGCCGCAGACCTGGGTGTTGAAGCGAGAGTTGTTGAAGGTGCCGTTTTTCGGTTGGGGTCTGGCCTTGTTAAAACCTGTCGCCATTGATCGGGCTTCAGGGCGCAAGGCGCTGAAGCAGTTGGTCGAGCTGGGCAAGGTCTGTCTTGATGAAGGTCGCTGGTTGATTGTTTTTCCCGAAGGCACGCGCATGGCGCCGGGCAAGATGCGCAAGTTTGGTTTTGGTGGTGCAATGCTGGCGGAGAAGAGCGGTCATCCAGTGGTGCCGATTGCGCATAACGCCGGCCACTTTTGGCCGCGACATGGTTTTCTTAAAAAGCCCGGTGTGATCAAGGTCAAGATTGGCCCGGTGATTGATAGCAAGGCGCACAAGGCATCCGAGATTAATCGAATGGCTGAAGAGTGGGTTACCCAAGCCATGACCGAGATCACGGGTCAGCCTGAAGAAATTGTCGAACGTAAGAAATAATTCCTCACAAATTGTCCGTAGTTCTTAGCTGAACTATCTTGTTATGCTGATGCCCCACTGATAACCATCATCAAAGGCAGGCATGGACGAACTGTTAAATAACCCTCTGTTTCAATCTGCACTGCTGCCATTCGTGGTTAGTCTGGTGGTGGCGCTTGTCCTGCGTCCGCATGGTTGGTTTTGGGCTGGGTTGTCTGCGGTTGCAGGTTTTGCTGCCAGCGTTTATTTGCTCACAGATTTCAGGTTTTTTCCTTTAAGCAGTCACCGTAAAATTTTGTTGCTGGGTGGTGGCGCAGTGGTGCTAGGTATGTTGTTAGACCTGCTGCCATGGCGGCGCATGACAGCGGGGCTGTTGTTGGTTGCGGCCGTGGCGGCGACCTTGTGGATTATCTGGCCGCGTTTTCGCGCCTTTGATGGCTGGCAACTGTGGGCCTTGGCCATCGCCGGGCCAGCCTATGTCGCCTGGTTGGTGGTTTCCTGTGAAGCGTTGCGGAAAAAATCACTACAGGCCGATAGCGTTGTTTTTGCCCTGGGTTTGGGCACGGGCGTTTCTGCGCTGTTGGGGGCAACAGCCTTGTATGGCCAGTTGGGTTCGGCCATCGCTGCGGCTGTGGGTGCTCGTTTGTTTTTACAGCTTATTGGCAAGCCAGTAGTGGCGGGTTCAACCATGCTGGTGCCGCTGGTCGTGGTTCTTGCCTTGTTAGGACTGGGGGCGGTGGTCTACGCTAAGTTACCGTGGTATTGCCTGGTGTCGTTGGCATTAGTGCCGGTCATGGCGCGTCTGCCATTGCCGGTCAACATGCCAAGACTATTGCATATAGTCGTATCGGTTTTGGTTGTCTTGCTGCCCGCCGCCTTGGCTGTGTTTTTGACCTGGCGAGAAAGCGGAGCGCCACCGATTTAAAGATTTTTTTGAATGTTCTTTTAACTGAGAGGGGAGTATTTATGCGTAAAGTTTGTTTAGCCGTTGCCATGATGGCATCAATGTCGGCCCAGGCTGCCGAGAATTTCACCATTGATCCATTCCACACCTATCCCAATTTCGAGATTAACCATCTTGGTTTTTCTACCATGCATGGTCGATTTGATAAGACCGAGGGCAAGCTGAATATCGACTGGGCCAACAATACCGGTTCGGTGGATATCACTATCGATGCTGCCTCGGTCAGCACTGGTATGAAAAAACGTGATGATCATTTGACCTCGCCGGATTTTTTGAATGCTGCTGAGTTCCCTGAGATCACCTATAAATCCACCAAGGTGACTATCAACAAAGATAAAACCGCCAAGGTTGAAGGTAACTTGACCATTATGGGCGTCAGCAAGCCAGTGGCATTGAAGGTTGAAAGCATCAACTGTGGTGATCACCCAATGAAAAAAGGCACCTATGTTTGTGGTTTTGATGCCGAGGGCAAATTCAAGCGCTCAGACTTTGGTGTGACCTATGCGCTGCCAGCGGTAGGCGATGAAATGAAGCTGCATATCGAAGTGGAAGCCGTACGTAACTAGCCTAGCTTGAATAAACGGCGGCGCTTGCAACAGCGTCGCCGTTTTTTATTGTCCGAAAACTATCGTTGAGCCGGGTTTTTAAAATCCAGAATTTCCTGGCTGGCATAAGCGCGCTGGCAATCAGCGGCAGATTTTTTTATCAGAGCCCTTTTCAAGGTGCTGTCCGCTGCCAGCCATTCTTCTCTTAACTCGTCACTAATCTTTTCCTTTTTGATGGCGTCAGATAACAGCTGCCGCCTGACCTCAAATAACTCTTCGGTGATCACCATATGTTGGTGAGCCATCTTGGGTGTCTTGCCGGTATAGCGGTTTGGTCCACCGATTAGATAGCTGATGAAATCTGTCTGCTGTTCTTCGAGTGCCTGCTGAGGTTTGTCGGTGAAATACTTTCTTAGCCAGGGATGAGCGAAGGCCATGTCATAAAACGTTTTGTGAACACGCTCCAGGGTGGTCTTGCCGCCCAGACGACCGTAGAGGGTTTTATCTATAGACATACTGTTAGCCTGTGTATCTGAAGCGCAAAGATATATGTTGCTGGTATGTTATTTAACGACAGATAGGGCCAAAATATTAACTCAGCTGTCCAAGATGTTGTGGCAGCAGATTCCAGGTCTGGTCTGTTCAATTTGCTGTGCTAGTCTTAAAGGTAGATATAAAAAAACAGGGTGATGCCACTGCCAGCTTTTTGCTACGTGACGCAATGGTGGCTGGCATATATCCAGCAAAGGGAGTTTGTTTATGGGTACCTATGATTACGCCATTCTCGGGGCAATCCTGTGCGGAATAATTATGGTGTTTGGCGGCATCGTGTTGTTGTATAAAGGGGCGATAAGGCTGCAGGTGGCCTCCAAAGACCCGGCCCTGACCGTCGAGATGTTCCAAAATGAACTCAAGTTTTCAACTCGCAACCCTGCGCTGGGTTTGTTCGTTATCGGTCTCTGTTTCGTGACGCTATCGATCTATTTTGGCCAGGATATGGCGGCAACGGCAATTGAGGTGCGCGGCAGCGCCGTGAATGTGGATGAGAAGGTGACCATATTGCTGCAGTCCCAGTGGCCGGTCAACACGCACGAGGGGCGGGTGCATCAGGTGGTGAGGCCGCAGCTGGACGTGCTCTGGGTAGTGGTTAGTGCGCCAGGTTATAAACCCCATTACAAATCTTTTGCGCGAAGTGAGCTCAAGCGTGGTGTTGATTTTGGTAGTGTCACGCTGGCCAAGGCGACTGAAAAAGTTAAACCAAACCCAGCGCGTATTGTTGAGCTGAAAGAGGGAGTGAGGGTGCCGCCCATGAGTGAAGGTGGTAGTTTTGGTGCGGGAGGTCCGCTATGAAGCAGCGATTAAATATTATGCTTGTGGCTGTACTCATGTTGCTGGCGCAAGGGGTATGGGCTCAGGGTGTCAGTGTCTTCGGCACAGTAACAAACGCCTATGATCAACCTGTGCCCGGTATTGTTGTGTCTATGTTTCATCCAGTCTATGGACGAAGTGCGCCAGCCTATAGTGATGGCTGGGGCAGGTATATTTTGTATGACGTCCCGCCACATCGGGATCCCTATTACTTAGAAGCCTATTGGGGCAATCAGTTGATCTATCGTGATGTGGTTCAGGTCTTTGGCCCGTTGGAGTGGCACATCATGCTTATTGATTGAGGGTTGATTGCAGGTGTGAATGGTTTGCTCAAAGTAGTTAATTTGTGAGCAGAAAATAATTAGCAGAGAAGAGATTTAAGAGACCTTTATTCTCACGACCTTCATGAATTCAAATTCCATTCCCGCTATTGATTCGTTGCAGGAATAATAGGTCAGGTTAACGCACTGTCCTTTAAGGTTTTTGTAATCCTTCTTGCGTTTGTATTTAAAAGGTACATCGCAACCTTCAATCATTACAGTATTCAGAACCCAATCATCCTGGGTTCTTTGCACATGCGAGACAACCTTAGCTCGGTCTGTGTGGGTGAGCTTTTGATGCTTTTTGACTAGCTGTTCTGGGTTTGACTTCATCAGAATAAGATATGCTTGGTTGATAACGAAAATATATTTGGATAAGTGCGTTATAGGGTTAGGTATTACCCGAGTTAATTACGCTTATATCCTAAACTTTTCAAAATTACTCGGAAACTTTGAACTTAGCGGTTCCCACGCTCCATTATTACTAACTTGGTAGGCTCGAAATACAAATTGGACTGGAATAGCTCTGGATAAATCATAGTCTTTCATGAGCTGGAAATGCAAATGAGGTTGAATGGTATTGCCTGAGTTACCAACTTGACCAATTAACTCGCCAACATCCAAGTTTTGCCCTTCGCTTACGATCACGCTATCCTGCCTTAAATGCGCAAACAGAGCCAAGATTCCTTCCTTTGACTCCATAACGACATAGTTACCTAAAAAATAACCAATACCATTCTTGTGATTTCTTGGGGAGGTTGCTATGTGTTTTATTTCTCATTAAACAACACTTTGTTTGAGAACGGGTCTGTAAGTTCAAAGATTCTACTTCCCCAGGGTGCCGTTGTAATTCTTGGGTGATTGTATTTATATTCTCTTGATGTAATTTCTTCGTGTAGTTTTTCGAAATCGGTTGTATTTACAAACACTTTTGAACCAGGAGTACAATCACCAGAATGCTCGCTAAGGTGAAATACTAAATTATCGCGAGATACTTGCATGTAAATCGGGTAGCCTTCTTCAAATCTGTGCTCCCAATCCAGTTTCATTCCGAGAAAATGTAAATAGAATTCTTTTGCTTTTGCTTCATCAAATATTCTGATTATCGGTATTGATTGGAATTCCATCTCGACTCCATTTACACATAACACTCAGGCTTATGGGTATTACGCAGCGGTGCGAGGTTAGTGGCATTTAGCCACAAATGAGCGACGCGGAGTGATGTCCCTTGAAGCCAATTGTTATGCCAATTTTACTCCTCATATAACCCAATAAAGAAATTGCTATATAGTGATTTTTGTAACCTGAAATTATTCTCACTGGCAATTGACTCTTTATAACTATTGATTAGTTCAATACAACGGTTTCTTGCCATTAATTCATCCGAAGTTAATTCTCTTAACTGTTCTAACTCATACCATGTTAGAAGGTTTATTCCTGGCCAAGTAACCCCGTAGTTACCACTTTCAAACAAGTTTCGTTGCTGCATATGCGAAATTGATAATGTCATGAACTGATCAACTTTAGAATGGTATTCATGGTTAGCGGGTAACGCAGATTTTAGCGCAACTATTCCAGAGACAATAAATCCATGATATTCGAGTTTCTGATTGTGGCTATCTAACGCTCCACCAGTTTCTAATGACATACCTTGGAATATGCCTTGTTCATGAAGATAGATAGCTCGATTCAAATACCTGATATCGCCTGATGCCCGAAACGCATAGGCAAAGCCCTTAGCCAGCGCCGATAGATAGTTAATGTTTTGAATAATAGGTTTATCAAGCGCCCAGTCTGCCGCGCTCTTAACGGAGTTAAGATAAATTGGATTATTCGTTCGTAAATAGCCCTTCGCCAACGAAGTCAGTGCATATCCGTGATCATAATACAGCTCTGCGATATCATCACCTGGAAGAGATATTACCCAGCCACGATTAATACACTCCGGGCACTCAGCTATTACTCGGCTAACAATCTCACCAAACTCAGGATTATTCACATCCGCCGGAAAGCTAAGAACACCTACCTCACCTTCATTCTGAGTAGATACCAAATATGAATAGACCTCTGAACTCCTTATAGCATAAGTGTCACTCTTTTCAGCAAGCTCACCGTATACATCAGCTCGCCAATAGGAGTCTCTTAATGCCATTCTATAGGGATAACCGGCTCCCCATGAACCATCACCTTTGTATAGCTCTTCACTCAGAGAAAGAATAAGACCATAAGTTGAATCCTCAGAAAAGTAATCCGTTCGGTTTTCCTTACACGACAATAAACATGCTGTAAGAATTATTATCAGTATTAGTCTATAAAGCTTCATATTTTCACAGAGCATAACGCTCAGGCTCAGGGGCTTGCCGGAGCGGTGCTCCTTTGTGGCTAGTTGCCACAAAGGAGCACCGCGGAGAGCAAGTCCCTTGAAGCCAGTTGTTGAACGAAGCCGCTCCGCGGCAGATTTTCCCTTATCCCATAATAAGTCGATAACTCCTCGCGTACCTAATTCCAGGTACGGTAATTTGCGAGGAGCTATCGATGAACAACGCACAGCAAAAAAAGTTCGATTTACTGTACGAAAAACATGTTAACGCACTAAAGCGCCAGGGTAAATCCAGGGCGACGATTGAAGCCTGTTCTCGGGCTGTACGTCGTATTGCCGAGTATTTCGATCGCTGCCCTGATCGTCTTAAAGCCGATGATTTGAAAGTCTATTTTAATGATCTTCTCAACACGCATTCGTGGAGTACGATTAAACTTGACCGTAATGGCTTACAGTTTTTCTACAAGCATGTGTTGGAAAAACAGTGGGAATGGGTGGACATTATTAAGCCACCCGCCAAGAAGACCTTGCCTGACATTCTCAGCCATGATGAAATTGAATTAATCATCAACGCAACTCGCGAGATTCGTTATCGTACTTACATTCTAACGTTATACAATATGGGGTTGCGCCTTGGTGAAGCACTTAATTTGTGTGTCGGTGATATCGATGCCCGGCACCATCGTGTGCATATCCGTGCCGGTAAAGGCAACAAAGATCGATTTGTCATGTTGCCGACATTGGCCCTGTATGCACTACGAAAATACTGGGCAACCCACTGTCCCCGACGTTTATTTTTCCTGCGGGTAAGATGGCGGCAGCCCGCCACCGTGCCCGTGTCGTGATGGATCGTGGTGGCTTGAAAAAATCATTTAAAGCCATTGTTGCCAGTTGTAATATTCATAAAAAAAGTCTCGATTCACAGCCTTCGTCATTGTTATGGCACGCACCTGCTTGAAGAGGGTTTAAACCTTCGGGCCATTCAGAAAGAGATGGGGCATGGCTGCCCTAAAACTACTGCGATCTATACCCAGCTCACCGAGCCGGTTCAACAAAATACCTTAGCGATAATCAATGCAATGGTTAGCCGTCTCTCAATTCAATAGGGCTGGGAGGTGCGTCATGGAACTGAGTAATATCATTCTTCGCTACCAAACCTGTTTATGCAGAACTACGGTCACCGTCTAGGACATAAGCATCATCAAGCCATGGAGGCAACGTTAGCCTGCCGGACTGAGCGCTATGGGGAGATGCGGATGAATTGTGTGCCTGTGATCAAGAGGTCTCTTTGTTTCACTCATGTGGTTATCGGAGTTGTCCACGCTGCCAGAATCACGATACAAGCCTCTGGCTTGAACGTCAGCAACAAAAGCTGCTGCCCGTCGATTATTTCATGGTGACATTTAGGCTGCCCTACCATTTGCGCGGCATCGTATGGCGCAACCAAAAACAGTTCTACAGCATACTTTTTCAGTGCGCGGTCAGCACATTAAAAGACTTCGGTGTGAATGATAAACATCTCGGCGGCGATCTTGGTATGACGCTGGTATTACACAGACACTCACGACGTTTGGATTTTCATCCGCATGTCATTGTGCCAGGCGGCTGCATCGACGAAAAACGCCAGCAATGGATAAAGCTGTAAGGGACGTATCTATTTAATGGATTTGCGCTGGCCTGTGTTTTTAGAGCTCGCTTTCTTGCAGCAGCCAAGGCAGCCGGTTTTAAACCACCAAAGACACCGTCTAAATGGGTGGCCGATTGTCAGCATGTTGGACGAGGCTTGCCTGCCTTGCAATAGCTATCCCGCTACCTCTATCGAGGCGTCATCAGTGAAAAAAATATCCTCTCGGGTGATGGTATCAATATTACGTTTCGCTATCTTGATAGCGAAACCAAAACGTTTAAGACAAAAAAGGTGAAAGGCGAAGACTTTCTGTGGCTGGTTTTTCAACATGTCTACCCCAAAGGGTTTAGACGTGCGCGAGATGTTGGCTTCTTGCATGGGAATGCGAAAAAAATCACTTCGTCTCATCCAGTGGGTGCTAAATATCATAATCACTCAGCCTAAAGAAAGACGACGGTCTGGCTATCCCTGCAGCAAATGTGGTGCATCGATAGTGCTGGTTAGTAATACCTTTCGTTCTGGTTAACGATCCGTGTTGCATTGATTCTAGGCACAGGCACGTTCAGAAAGGAGATCAGCTAACGTTATGAAACGCAATTAAACTTTTATCGCCTACTTTGGGCGAGGGGTTTGTTTGCCTATAAAAATACACCGTCTTTAAATGATGGTGCAACACTCTGTCATTCAAAACGATATATCTGCTTATATTATAGTAACAACCAATCACCGGGCTTGTTCAACAGCTTGATAAAGTCGTGGCTGCGCACGACTTATCCCTTGAATTCAACCAATAAGTGCATAACTTGAACAGAGTAGAAGAGAAGGTCAGCCACCTGTAGTCAGACCGTTTTTTCTCCGGCAAGAGATGCGACGAATATGAGCTACGAGCAACTGACCTACGAACAACGATGCCAGATTTATGTACTAAATAAAAGTGATATGACCCAACAGGATATTGCAGATGCCATTGGCGTGACTCAGCCCACCATTAGTCGAGAGCTCAGGCGTAATATAGGTGAACGTGGCTATCGCCACAAACAAGCCCAGAAAATGAGCGATGACCGTCGTATGCCGGCGGTTAAGGCAATCAAAATGACGCCCGAGGTGATTAAGCTTATCGAGTCAAAACTACGACTGAAGTGGAGTCCAGAACAAATATTGGGTTGGCTGCTGGAAGAACGCGGTGAATTGCATAGTTACGAAACCATTTATGTGCATATCTGGGCAGATAAGGTATCCGGCGGCAACTTGTTTAACTATCTTCGCCGCAAAGGCAAAGCCTACAACCCCCGTAGCAAAGACCAGGCATGACGCGGCCATATAAAGAATCGCGTCAGCATTGATGAGCGCCCAACGATTGTGGATGAAAAGGGACGTGTGGGTGATTGGGAGATTGATCTTGTCATCGGTAAAGGCCACAGTGGCGCGCTGGTGACCATTGTTGAGCGTGCAACAAGCTTCACCGTCTCAAAGCGCATTAATGACAAAACGGCGCATACGGTGACCATGGCAACGATCGCATTGTTAATGCCGTTCAAAAACATGGTGTTAACCATCACCGCCGATAATGGCAAAGAGTTCGCATACCATGAGCGGGTGACTCAGGCGCTAGGTGCACAGGTATACTTTGCAGACCCTTACAGTTCATGGCAACGTGGATTGAATGAAAATACTAATGGCCTTTTACGACAATACTGGCCGAAAAGTACTGACTTCAAAAAAGTATCGGCGAATGATGTATCTGCCATTATCATTGAACTCAACGATCGACCAAGAAAAAAACTAGGGTATAAAACGCCGGCTAAATTAGTGGCGGATCATATGGCTGCAATTGCAACTTAGGTGGTTATGCACTTCGGGGTTGAATCTGCCTCCTTATTCGTTATGCCTTTTCTTGCACAATATATCTAGTCTTCTGGGAGTTCCACTCATTGCCTATATCTTGAAAGAATAGTAGAATTTTCTTGAAGCCTATAAGGGTTTCCCTGTTTAATATATGAGCAGCTAGCAAGAATAGGAATTTCAAATATGGCTTTAGATCAACTCGAGGCATTTTTAAAGAAAATGCAGTCTGAACCTGCACTTAAAAATGAGGTGCTCGCAACATCAACTGCAGATGATGTTGCGCGAATAGCACTAAAGCTTGGTTTTGAATTTTCAGGTGATGAATTATTGAGAATGTCAGGTAAGAAAGTTGGCAGGGTTACTGTTAAAAAAAATGATCTTCCTGGAGAGTACAATTAAATGCTTTTTGAATATCTGATTGTGCAAGCATCGGAAGAATAAACGCCATATTTGCCTCAAATCAAGAGTATCTTGACCCGAATTGAACGCCCTCTTTAGTAGCTCTCGTAACTCTTCATAGGCATAACGGTTGGGCTGAGGGGCTTTATGGAGTGGTGATTTTTTTGTGCTATTTAAAGCACAAAAAATGCGCCGCGGAATAAAGTTCCTCTCAAGCCATTTGTTAGCCCTGATTATTCGTAATGATACCTACAAGCAATAACAGTTATGTAGCTATCTGTAACTGCATAAACGAGCCTATGAGTATCATCGATTCGCCTTGACCAAAAACCCGATAAATTTTCTTTTAGAGGCTCGGGTTTTCCGATGCCTTCAAAAGGTGAGCGCATAACATCCGCAATCAGCTTGTTTATTCTTTTTAATGTCTTTTTATCTTGCCCTTGCCAATAATCTGACCAAGCTGCTTTAGTCCACGCTAATTTTCTACTCATCCAATAAATCCCTTTCTTGAACTTCACCTTCTCGGTACTGTTCAATGGATTTTCTCAGGTGCTCTGCGTTTGCTGGGGACTTTAATAAATAGACCGTTTCCATGAGACTGTTGTAAAAATCAAGGGACATAACAACAGCATCCTCGCTGTCGCGCCGGGTAATTACCGTGCAATCAGCATCGTTAACCACTTGATCTAAAACAGATTTAAGTCCATTTCGAGCTTCCGTAAATGAAACAATACGCATTTTTATCTCCACATGTACCGTATATTGAGCAAGTATAGACTTTTAAATGGTCATGTACAAGGTATGGGACAAGTGTGTTTTTGAGGGGCTAACGAGGTTGTAGGAAAACGCTAATAACCCAAAGCGTCTCTCCCAACGATTTATTTAAAATTCCAACTATCATTATCGCCCCACATTAATAACAGCTCAACATCATTCAGATTTTATCGTAAAAGCAATATTGTGATGACAGTATTGATCGTATATCTTGTCTTTTATGCTGCCATCTTGCCGTAATTCGCTATCTTCTCAATATTATGAACCATACAAAAGAGTTTCCACTGGCCCTGCACTTTATCTTTGCCACGCAGGCTGAGTCGGTTTAGTCGTTTGTTTGTACCAATGTTGCCAAACACGGGTTCGACCACTGACATTCGATGACTATAGATCAGCTTGCCTTTATCACTATCAACGCGCTGTTTCATCCAGTCGGTGTAATTAAACCTAGGTAAACCACCGCCTCCGGCGGTGAGACTCGAATAGGCTCTGCCGAAAAGGCGTGCGGAGAGGAAAATGGCCTCCTTTGAACCGGCAAGTTCTATAAGGAGGCCAATATGAGAGACTGGCAAAGCCAAGCTCACGTTAAGCATTATTGCAAATATCACGTGGTGTTTGTTCCGAAGTATCGGAGAAAATCGATCTACGGAACACTGAGGAAAGATATCGGAGGGATACTTCGAGAACTATGTCGTCAGCAAGGAGTGGAGTTGGTAGATGGGTATGCGATGAAAGACCATATCCACATGCTGCTAATGATTCCTCCCAAATATAGTGTTGCGAATACTGTAGGGTTTCTAAAAGGTAAATCGGCAATTCGGATATTTAGGGATTATTTACAGGTAAAGCGAAATTTTACTGGCCGTCATTTTTGGGCGCGAGGGTATTGCGTAAGCACCGTCGGGTTAGATGAACAGATGATTCGAGAGTATATAAGAAACCAAGAACGGGAAGAGAAACGCCAAGAGCAGATGAAATTGGCGGGACTCTGACAACAGCCCCCTCTGGGGGGCTTTCATCATACCACCCGCTTTGCGGGTGGTTATTGATTGGGCGCACGGGTGTGTTTCTCGATGATAAATGAGACTTGCCTACCATTGCCTTTGCGGTGATCGGCAGCGCTTGGGTTTTTCATGCACTGTTGTTTTAGTGTGCAATGTCGACATTGACTAAGTTTTCCTTCAAAGAATACTTTGAGGTGGCCATGGGCATCTTTACGTTGGTTTATAAAGCTGATCAGTTCACCCGCCGGACAGCGGCACTGGAGATTGACTGGATCAAAGTCAAATTCAGTTGCAGGGATCACTGCTGGGTCTTTTGGTTTGTTTGCATGTCGCTTGCCATGTTTTTCTTTTTGATTAGTGAACTTGGGTCACGACTGCGAAACTGATTGTCTGGTATGTAGGCATTAATGTTTTCTTGATTTAGGTATTCCATATTAGCTTCGTTGGCAAACCCTGTGTCGGCAGTGACAATGATCTTCTCTTTATATATGTGATCACTAAAACCTAAGCGTTGATAGCGTTCTTTAATGGTGGTCAGAATCGGCTGTAATGTGTGTTGTTCCTGACCTGAGCCAACGGCTTGCGCATCGATAATCACCTGATTTTTTTATCCACCGAGGCAATGCCGTTGTAACCTTGAATGGTTCCCTTGCTGGTGGTCATCTTGGCGCTTTCGTTATCGGTGATATTGCTTTTAACTTCCTTCTTTGCTTTTCCGTTGCCTTGTCGTGGCTGACTGGTTTTCAAGAACGTATCAATCTTATCAAAACTATTGGTCAATGTTTCAACGGCTTGTTGGCTGCGTTGTTTACGTGCCTCAGACAATGAGTCACTTTCATCAGCCTTTTAGTGTTCTTCCATATGGTGGCGAATATGTCGTTTTATCTTATTTCTATTTTCTTCTAACTCTTTAAAAGTGCCTGACCATTCCTTAGCGGCATTGGATGACATCTTACAACCATCAATGGCAAACAACTCATGCCCCAGCAGGCCTTGCTCATCACAGACCAACAAAATCTGTTCAAACAATAATTCAATGGCCGCAGGATAATCACTAACAAATACTGCGATGGTGGTGAAATGCGGCACCGTATCGCAAGACAGTGCTTTGAAAATAATGTTCGTCTGACAACACCACTCAATCTCACGGCTGGAGGTAATGCCTTTGGAATAGGCAAACATAATTATTTTTAATAACACCGCTGGATCATAGGCACGCCGACCAGTGACATCATTTTTATACTTGGGATGGAAGATAAACAGATCGAGTTTCTGTTCAATCAAAAAATGAAGCGCATGTTCAAATGTGCCAGGCTGAATTTGATCTTCAAAGTTAATCACCACCATTGCATCTTGCTTGTGATTATAGGGAATGAAGTTTGGCATAAGCATCGCTCCTTGATGAGCGTTAATTATGCCAATATTTGGGTTGGTTTAGGGGTTTTTCTACAGTCTCAACGTCCGCAATAACCGGAAAATTGTCCGAGTTAATTGCTTGTATGATCGATTTTATGCCCCTAAGCGAATAAAGTGAGACCCATAACCTTTAGCAGAAGGTTATAGATGCAGTAGCCCGATTAATGCCAGGCACCCGCGATGCGGAGTCCGTTAACAAGCGTGAGGCACTGCATCTATTCATTGTTTAACTCGGACAGTCGAATGGGTCTCAGAACCCGAATTTAGCAAGGTAGGGTGATTACTACAATGGCTATGAAACAGAGTAAATCAGTAAACATTGGTATTGATGTAGGCAAACATGTATTAGATGTTTACATCCATGAACGTGAAATTCATTTTCAGGTCAGTAATGATGCTGACGGTATTCGTAAGTTACTTGGTCGACTCAATCGCTATCAGGTACAACGAATTGTTGTGGAAGCAACAGGGCGGCTTGAACGTGATGTTGTGAGCGCAGCACTTGAAATGGAACTTCCCATCATTGTCGTCAACCCATTGCACGTTCGGCGTTATGCGGGTGCAATTGGCCTGTTGGCCAAAACGGATAAGCTCGATGCAAAACTGATTGCACAGTATGCCGCAATGATTAAACCAGAAGCGCGTGCTCAATTTGGCCCAGAACAACGAAAAATCAAAGACCTATTGGTTCGCCGTCGCCAATTGATTGAGAATGCAACGATGGAGAAGAACCGTTATCAGGTCATGCCAAAATTCATGCGTGGTGATATAAAACGTCACATTAATCATATTCAAAAGCAGATTGAAAAATTGGACAAGCTTTTATCAAAAACTATCGAAGCCTGTGATCAGTGGAGTGAGAAAAGAAAAATACTTGAAAGCATGCCAGGTGTTGGTGAACAAGTTGTATTTGCAGTGCTTGCCGACTTACCTGAACTTGGCCAACTCAACGATAAACAGGTCGCCGCGCTCACGGGCGTTGCACCCTACAACCGTGACAGCGGCTCGCTGAGAGGTAAACGGCGAATAAGAGGGGGGGGCGTCATGGCGTGCGCACCACACTCTTCATGGCAGTAATGTGTGCCGTTCAACACAACCCGGTTATTAAAACATTTTACCGACGGCTAGTCGCCGCCGGTAAACATAAAAAAGTTGCACTCACTGCATGCATTCGAAAGATGGTTGTTATGCTTAATGCGATGGTGCGTGACAATAAAATGTGGGGCGAGAATATGGCTTAAAAGGTTGACTTGGGATCACAGTCGCTTGTTAGCTGCTTTTATGTGATTGAAACTTCAATTTTTCGCCCCAATACAGACGCAAACTTTTCAAGAGTGGAAAGTTTGATATCTTCAGCATGATTTTCAATTCTCGAAATAGCAGATTTTTTTGTGTTTAAACGCTCAGCTATTTCTTCCTGAGTTAAGCCAGAGTCTTCACGGGCTTGCCTCAATAAAGCACCTATTTTGAATGATTGATACCCTTCTTCATATCCTTCATTGAATTCGGGATCGTTAGTCTTACGATTACTTACATACTTCTTTAAGTCGCTCATGATTCATATCTCCTTTTGAGATAGTCTTTCTTTCGGGCTTCCGCGAGCTGAATTTCTTTCTTTGGTGTTTTTTGAGTCTTCTTCTGGAACCCATGATTTAAGACGACTAATTGGTCACCGTCTAGAAACCCGAGCAGTCGAAATATGTTATTTCCGGCCTGTACTCTGACTTCCCATAAATCATCGGTATTTACCAACTTTTTGAAATATTGAACTGGAATAACTTCCATATCTTCAATAAGTTGGAGTACCCAAACTACCTTCTGGGCCTGTTTTCCTGTCAATGAATCCAAGAACCCCTCCACGGGGCAGACACCTAATTCAGTACGATAAAAGCGAATTTCTCTCATTTGCCAATGTTAACATACAGGTTAACGTCAAGCTATGGGAAATATTGAGGACTTCTTGGGCAGCTAACGCTAGCGGTGAGGGGCTTACCGTAGCGGAGTTTCTTGTGTGCTAGGCTCTTTTAGCACACAAGAAGCACCGCGGAAGGTAAGTCCCTCTCGACCGCCATTTATAGTAAGTCCGTCTCTCCTGGTTCCAGTTTTTAACCTAACCTTAAATTGGAGGGACAGGCGCTCACTGGGGACGACTATCGACCGCGAAGCCTATGAGGCTTACTAACATACTGCCGCCCCTTGTGCTATTCATAGCACAAACGAGCACCGCGGAAGGCAAGTCCCTCTCAATTGATTTTGTTAGCGCGGACTTTACGAAAATATAAGAACATATTCACCATTCTCCTGAATTTCCCACGTACACCTTATTTTATTCACATCTTTAAATGCCTGAAGCTCTATAAGCTTCTTACTAAATATAAAAATACAGAGCAATGAGAACATTGCATTTACGATATCAAATAGTCGTTTCACTAATCCAGGACGTTTATATTTGTATTTATCAATTACGCTATCCTTTTCGCACGACTTAATAAATCGTGTTGCTTGGCTTTTCGATACCCGAACAAACACCATTCCATCAGACTTTAGTCTTTCTTCAAGAAGTCCGAATTCTATTTCTTTGTAGTTAATTGCTTCTGGGTCTCTCATATTTATTGGCGCTAACGCCAGCAATGAGGGGCAAACCGTAGCGGGGGTTGAACTGTGCTAGCGTAGCGTTTAGCACAGTTTAAACTCCGCGGAGGCTTGTCCCTCTCAATTGCTTTTGTTAGGCATTATTCTCCCCGGAAAATGACTTTAATTTTGACCCTAAATACCAATAGTAAACACAACCGAATAGCACACTAAATATCACCTGAATACCCGTGGTCTCAAACGTACTCACTCCGGCGTAGTCACCTTCTATAGCGGTACTATATGCCCCCTCAATAAAACCGATTACCATCATCAATGGAATAGAAAAGATAAATACCCTAATAACTATCGGTAGCCCTAGACATAGAGATCGAGAAACATAATCTCTATTATCTGCATCTCTATTTATTACATAGCAATAGTATGTTCCGCCTACCACCATTATTAACATTGCAATTGTATTTATTACATCCATCACGGAATACATAATCCCCATTGAAATAAATGGATCGGTAGCCAATGTTACAACCACCCCAAATACAATCAGATATTTCATCTTTTCCTTTTCTGTAACTTTGTTCTCTTTAAAGTCTTCCACTAATTTATTTACGTTCCAGAGATACACTTTCAAAATCCTTTTTAAAAAGAAACTGCACGATGATTTATGCCTAACGGTTTAGCTAAGGGGCGCGCCGGGTTTTGGCGCGTCCCAGCGAACGATAGTGAGCGCCTTAAGCGTATTGTTAGGCCCAAAGCCATTAATAAAACTCATGACTGCATGGCCCACGACGGAAAATGAAAGACTATTTTTTTTAGACCTTACTATTGAAACCACGCTGGAAGCCCCCGCTGCCTACTGATTTTTTATTAATGCCTTGAGCTTGGTTTGGCGCTTACCTGCCGCAAGCCATTTATTTTCATTTCGATGCCGTGAGATAACGCGCGCTTAGCCTTGAACGAATGCCAATCAACTCAAGCGAAGCCAAAAACTACAGCCCTTGAACGAAGGGCGCCAAACCACACTTACTCAAAAGTTAAACTTTACCTTGCTTGGTCAACTGGCACAACTGACTTGATGAAGCAACTGGATTTCATTTTTTACTAAACACTTGAACGGAGGATCAAAAAAGAACTGTCCGCTTAAACCCAACCAATTCACTTTCTATTTTATTTTTTATGGGGCCTAACGGCGCCAATAACCGGCAGGCTGAAGCGGAGCGAGGCTTGTGGCATTCGCCACAAATGAGCACCGCGGAAGGCTGTCCGTGTTAATTGGCATGGTTAGGTGTTGTTGCAGTCCACAAAAACACTTTCTTTTTTTAACCCTTCATAAAGATCATGCATGATCTTTTGGTGATTCTTAGCAACAGCCTCTTCAACTGAAGTCGTTTGACCAGAAGACAGTGAGAGAAATGGAGCAAATATGCCATACCAATTAGATATTTTATATGTGGTATCAACAAGGCTTTCACTTTCGATGTATGGGTTAAATATAGTGAATCTATACCCCAAATAGCTCCTATTATTACTAGGAGGCAAGTGCTCTCCATAATATTGAGGTATCGCAATCCCCATACGTAAGGCATTCAGAGGATCAGGCTCAAAAGTTTCCAACGGAGTTGCTCTTACCTCAATGCGGAATATATTTTCGGCATCAGCGCTTCTTTCAATATAATTAATTTCAGGGATACGTTTTATATCGTTTATGAATTGCTCTTTCAGGCTAGCTATATATAGCCTCCCGCGTTCACTTCCCCAATCCCCTGAAGCTACCATTACGTTAACGCAATTGGTCTGTTTACTATTCAACTCTTTTCCAATGAATGAATAGTCCTCCTTTGGAATGCTATAACTCGCACACCCAAATAGCTGAAATATAAATAAAACTAAAATTGTACTTCTCATGATGCTCCTAAAACACCTAACGGTTTGGGTAAGCTGCAGGCCGTAGCGGTGTGAGGCTTGTGGCATCTAGCCACAAACGAACACCGCGGAGGACTGTCAGCTTGACCCGATTGTTAGGCCACGATTTATTGCCCAACCAGAA
>Ga0316204_10002992_pt1 | contig 35744 bp, 32 predicted proteins | sample 6monrhotite_MG_2_FD_205661 | JGI IMG/M metagenome (GOLD analysis project Ga0316204, IMG submission 205661) | Microbial mat bacterial communities from mineral coupon in-situ incubated in ocean water Damariscotta River, Maine, United States -... | ecosystem: Environmental > Aquatic > Marine >... | reverse complement strand
TTTGGGACAGGTAATTTTTTTTCAAGTATAACCTTTGAAAAAATCGCTTTATTTTGAAAAATATCTAAATTTGGTTACCAAATAACCATTTCTGTCATAAAACAAACGCCAGTATTAGCGCCATACAATTTGCTAAAGTTTCAGATCTGGAAGACACTTTAGTTATTTTTTATCATTTTCCGACTCAACCGTGCCCTCAATAATATTATTTTGCTGTCCGGGAGTCAGATCTTCATACTCGCCCTCATAAAAGCTATTTCCCGCACTGTGGAAACGAGCTTTGACAGAGGCACTGCCAAGCAATCGAGTGGCCAGAAGCACCCTGAGTGGTGGAATTAATAATAAGAACCCTACTGTGTCAGTAAAAAATCCAGGTATCAGCAAGCAAATAGCGGCAAATAATAACAGCATACCCTCAAACATTTCTGTGGCCGGTAGTCTACCCTGATCCATGGACATCTGCGCTTTTTGTAGGGTTGAAAAACCCTGAATGCGGATCAAACTAACCCCCAGGACAGCGGTAAACACAACGGCAATAATCGTGGGAAAAGCGCCAATGACATCCCCGACTTCAATCAAAAGATAGATTTCCAGTAGTGGTATGCCAATGAATAGTGACAGAATCAGTGGTAAAATGGGCATGTTTTTCTCGGATTGATAATTAATCTCAGGTTTTCGTAAGCAAAATGAACCTATTTAAAAGCCATATGTCCTATACTGATAAGCAAATAATAAAACTGTAGACAACCAGAACAGCTTGAACCCGTTTAATAATAATTTGCTTATCGGTTATCTGTAACATAAAATTCCTGCTATTTTATTATTTATGGGGTGGGGGAAAGCTTTTTTCAAATGACAACGATCAAAACACCTGATAGCACGCAATTTCAACTTGTACTTTGTACCTGCCCCGACGAGGAAACTGCAATCACAATTGCTGAAAATATTGTTGCCCAACGACTGGCAGCCTGTGTCAATGTGTTACCAACGGTATATTCAGTCTATCACTGGCAGGATAATGTTGAGTCTGCACAAGAAAACATGATAGTCATTAAAACCATTCGAGATAAGTATGATTCTCTGGAAAAAGTTATCACTTCATTACACCCTTATGAAGTTCCGGAAATCATTGCCATTGATATCAATAGTGGTTTACCGGAATATCTTAAATGGTTGAAAAGTAGTATAAACTAATGAATTAGTAAGCAAGGTTTATACAAAAACCTTTGAAAGTAAAGCAATGTAATTTAGGTCTTTACATAAACGCAACAATAATTAATGAATAATGGTCTGAAACAATGTTAATGCGATTGATTTTATTTTTTAGCTTTTCCCTGCTCACCAACTTTGCTCTGGCAGAAGAAGAATTCCTGCCACCGGAACAGGCATTTGTCATTCAGCCCAGTAAAGTTGTCACTTCAGAACAGGGCAATCAGGTTGTTGTTAGCTGGAAAATTGCGGATGGTTATTATATTTATCGCGATAAGGTGTCTTTTACCAGTAAAGATGATGACCTGAAATTAGGTGATATTGAATTGTCGCCCAGTGAAACCAAAAATGATCCCTATTTTGGTGAGATTCAGGTTTATAAAAAAGAATTAACGGCAAAAATCCCTTTTACATCCAATAAAAACAAGGCCGAGCTGCTCTTTATGACAGCCAAATCTCAGGGCTGTGCATCGGGTGGAATCTGTTATCCGCCCTTAAAACAAACCGTTTCCTTCACCCAACCCAGCAAACCAGTAACCATTGCTGCCGAGTTACCTGCTGCAAAAAAATCAATTGCGCCACTATCAAATAACGCAACTAATAATCTCAGTAGCCTGGCCAATATGGGCGGTGGCTCTGAGACTGAGGATGATTTTCTGGATGTTGAAGATGCGTTTAAGTTTTCCCTCTCAGTTGATCCAGGTAATAAAAACCAACTCTCGGCAATCTGGTCTATCGCCGACAAACATTATCTCTATAAAGACAAATTCAAGTTTGAACTCATTAAAGGCAATGGCTTTGCCATTGGCCAGATTAACATGCCCGATGGTAAGCCTAAAAGTGATGAATATCTTGGCGACTATGAAGCTTATTACCACGATTTGTTGATCAATGTTCCCATTGCCGGTAGCGGTGATGTGTCCAGGCCCCTGGCCGTTAAAGTCACCTATCAGGGCTGTTCTGAATCCGGCATCTGTTACCCCAAGGTCAGTAAAAATGTTGAACTTGACATCTCCAGCTTCTCGGCGACCTCAGATAATATCGCGCAAGCGGCAACTTCCACGACTGCAGGTACGTCAACAAACCTGACTGGTAACGACCCTTTGACCAAAAAAGTCATTCAATCCGAACAGGATGCCCTGGCCGGTCTGTTAAGTTCAGAAAACACGTTGTTCGCATTATTGACCTTTTTCCTGATTGGTCTGGGATTGGCTTTTACTCCCTGCGTTTTCCCCATGATTCCTATCCTGTCCGGCATAATTGCCGGACAGGGCAGCAAGGCCAGTAGCAATGCATTTATAATGTCTGTGGTTTATGTTTTATCCATGGCTGTGGTTTATACCCTGGTGGGTATTGTTGCAGGTGTTTCCGGACAAAATATTCAGGTAGTATTCCAAAACCCGTGGGTTTTGAGTAGTTTTGCCCTGATATTTGTATTGCTCGCACTGTCCATGTTCGGCTTTTACAATCTGCAATTGCCATCGGCCCTGCAATCCAAACTTTCAGAGCTCAGCAATAAGCAGGAAGGCGGCTCATTAATCGGTGTCTCCATTATGGGGGTATTATCTGCTTTGATTGTCGGACCCTGTATGGCTCCTCCTCTGATGGGCATTCTGTTATTTATTGGCCAAACCGGCGATCCGGTTTTAGGTGGTAGCGCCCTGTTTGTCATGAGCATGGGCATGGGTATACCGCTGATCGTCATTGGCACGTCTGCAGGTAAGTTAATGCCTAAAGCCGGAGTCTGGATGGATACTGTGAAAGCGGTCTTCGGTGTCAGCATGCTGGGTGTTGCTATCTGGATGCTGGAAAGAGTCTTACCCGGAGTGGTCATTATGTGGCTATGGGCACTACTCTTATTTGTTTCCGGTATTTACATGGGTGCCCTGACCCCTATTCACGACAATACCACCGGCTGGTGCCGATTATGGAAAGCATTAGGGCTGGTTCTTATGATATACGCCAGCTTATTAATCATTGGCGCGTCTTCCGGCAGTAATGATTATATGCAGCCACTGAAAGGCCAATTTGTTTACGGTTCTGATACCCAGGCAGCCGAACAACATGTCAGCTTTGAAAAAATCAAATCCATTGCTGATCTGGAACGCAAGTTGGCTCTGGCCAAACAACAAAATAAATTTGTTATGCTGGATTTCTATGCCGACTGGTGTACTTACTGTAAAAAAATGGAAGCCACCACGTTCAAATCCCCCAAGGTGCTTTCTGCTCTGGAAAATTTTATTATCTTGCAGGCTGATGTGACTGATATGGATGATACAGATAAGGCGTTACTCAAAGCCTATCAGATACCTGCGCCACCAGCCATATTATTCTTTTCGGCAGCAACCGGTGAAGCTCGTAATTTTAGAGTTGTGGGCTATAAAAATGGCGACGACTTTGCCCAGCATGTGCATTCATTTATGAACAACCAATAGCCACAAATCAAGTATCAGATGGTAAGATCATCGTTTTAGCATGACCTTATCAACTGATAACAGCCACAAGCCTATGAAGAATATCCTAATCGGCATTATTATTTTATGTATTGCAGCCAGTCTATGGCTAATATTTAATATTGGTCCCCCAGACGATAATAATTCCGAAATCGTAAGCAAGTCTCATGCTCTTAAACGCCAGGACTTCACTCTGCCCGATCTGGGTGGCCAGGCGCAGCAGTTTTCACAATGGAATGACAAGGTTGTTTTACTTAATTTCTGGGCCACCTGGTGTCCACCCTGCCGTCAAGAAATGCCTGATTTTATCGACGTATATAATCAATATAAAGACCAGGGCTTCGTTGTCGTTGGAGTCGGTATTGATGATGAGAAGAAAATTGCGGAATTTGTAGAGCACCTGAACGTTAACTATCCTATTCTGGTGGGAGGCTCAAGCGCCCTGAAAGTGTCTTATCAATACGGCAATCATCAAGGGGCCCTGCCCTATAGTATCATTATTGATAAACAGGGATTTATCCGTTACCGGGCTGGTGGCTTAATGACCAGAAAAAAATTACTCAATCAGATTAAGCCCCTATTATAAATGGCACAATGATGCAAAAATAAAGACAATCACTTATATCTTGCTATACTTAAATTTTAGGGCAAACCCTAAGAAGCAGAGCCTTCCATTTTATATTTTATGTCTGATTTTGTATGGAATGTGCTGCTATTTGTTGTGAAGTAGGAAATTTTTAACTATTTTGGCAATAACTCTGGACAAATCAGGACAACTATTGCACAATATCCACAGTTTTTGATTTTTTGCGCTCAATCGGCGCTGTTCGCATCCTGTTCAAGCATAAAATTATCATAATCACTGAAGTCATGCTTTTTATAGCATTGCACGCTTATCATCAGGATGCCCGACAATCATTCAAATTTGGAACTCGGTTATAGAGATGGCTAAGATATTGGTGCTTAATGGTCCAAACCTCAACCTACTGGGAACTCGTGAGCCAGCTCACTATGGCCACCAAACCTTGGATGACATCAAAAAAACTCTGGTTATGCAGGTTCAGAATACCGGCCATCAACTGAACTTTGTTCAAAGCAACGCTGAGTTTCAACTCATTGAAACCATCCATGAGGCATACCAGAATAAAACAGATTTTATTATTTTTAACCCTGCTGCGTTTACCCACACCAGTGTTGCCCTTCGAGATGCAATCCTTGGTGTCAGTATTCCATTTGTTGAACTGCATTTATCCAATGTTTACAAAAGAGAAGATTTTCGTCATCAGTCTTTTTTTTCTGATATCGCCATTGGTGTGATTAGCGGCCTGGGTCCGAAAGGTTATGAGCTGGCATTGCAATATGCCATTGCTCATCTCGAAAGCTGAGAATATCTTAGCCCGTATTAATTCGGCTAACGACAAAAATGGTAACGTGAAACAATAAGAGCGAGGCTTAAGTTCAAAACAGGCCTCGAAGAAGGCACACGATGTGTGTCATAACTCAACAAGCTAAACCAAGGTTTAAGTTATTATGGATATCCGTAAAATAAAAAAACTGATCGAGCTACTGGATGAGTCCGGTGTTGCGGAAATTGAAATTCATGAAGGCGAAGAGTCTGTGCGAATTTCTCGCAACAGCCCGGCTCCAACTATGATGCACATGCCTCATGAAGCCTATGCCATGGCAGCTCCTCCTCCACCAGTGGCTGCTCCAGTGGCAAGCCCTGATGTGCCACCGGCAGCCCCTGACAAGGTTACTGGCCATGAAGTCAAAGCCCCTATGGTCGGTACCTTTTATAGTGCACCTTCACCGGGTGCTGCGGCATTTATTGAAGTCGGCCAGCAGGTCAACAAAGGCGACACTATTTGTATTATTGAAGCCATGAAATTGCTGAATCAAATTGAATCTGATGCCAGCGGTATCGTGAAAGCCATATGTGTGGACAATGGTGAGCCACTGGAATATGGCCAGACAATTTGTATTGTTGAATAGAACTGGGAACAATTACTCCCGGGCTTTATGATCGCCTTTTGTAGTTAGCGATTAACGAGTCATGGTCTGCCAAAATTTTTGTAGTGATGGATGATTCCAGCGCTCATTGATATAAACCATTTATTACTTGGAACCCTCTGATGTTTGAGAAGATAGTGATTGCCAATCGCGGAGAAATTGCACTGCGAATACAGCGTGCATGTCGCGAATTAGGTATAAAAACCGTTGCGGTTCATTCAGATGCAGATAGAAATCTTAAGCATGTTATTCTTGCAGATGAGTCCGTTTGTATCGGCCCAGCGCCATCAGTTGACAGTTATTTAAATATTCCTGCCTTAATCAGCGCTGCGGAAGTCACCGACTCCGAGGCAATTCATCCTGGATACGGTTTTCTTTCTGAAAACGCCGACTTTGCTGAACGCGTTGAAGAAAGCGGCTTTGTTTTTATTGGCCCCCGTCCTGATTCAATCCGCACCATGGGTGATAAAGTTGAGGCCATTAAAGCAATGGTCAAAGCTGGCGTCCCCACCGTTCCCGGCTCAAACGGTGCTCTGGGAGAAGATCCTGAAGAAAACCTGCGTATTGGCCGGGAAATTGGTTATCCAGTTATCATTAAAGCATCTGGAGGCGGTGGCGGTCGAGGTATGCGAGTTGTACGCTCTGAAGCCAGCCTGTTGAATGCCATTTCACTGACCAAAACCGAGGCCGCTGCAGCCTTTGGTAATGATGAAGTGTACATGGAAAAATTCCTGGAAACACCTCGCCATATCGAAATACAGGTGATTGCCGATGAACACGGTAATGCCGTCCATCTTGGCGAACGGGATTGCTCCATGCAACGCCGTCATCAGAAAGTGGTCGAAGAAGCGCCTGCGCCTGGAATTTCTGAAGAAGTCCGTCAAAGGATCGGTAGTCGTTGTGCCGAAGCCTGTCGTCAGATTGGCTACCGTGGCGCTGGAACCTTTGAATTTCTTTATGAAAACGGTGAATTCTATTTTATTGAAATGAATACCCGCCTGCAGGTTGAACATCCGGTGACCGAATTTGTTACCGGGGTCGATCTGGTACGCGAGCAATTGCAGGTTGCGGCTGGTTTACCTCTGAGCTTTTCTCAAAGCGATATAAAAATCAAGGGGCATGCCATAGAATGTCGTATCAATGCAGAAGATCCGAAAACCTTTATGCCTTCTCCTGGCCCGATAGAAACCTATCATGCTCCTGGCGGTCCAGGTGTTAGAGTCGATTCACATATTTATAGCGGTTATAAAGTACCACCTTATTATGATTCAATGATTGGTAAATTGATCACTTATGGAAATAATCGCGATATTGCTATTGCCCGAATGAACACGGCATTGAGCGAGATGGTCATCGAGGGGATCAAAACCAATATCCCCCTGCAACAGGACATTATTTCTGACAGTGCCTTCAAAGCAGGCGGTACTAATATTCACTATCTGGAGAAAAAGCTCGGGCTATAATCAGTGTGTGCTTAAATTCTAGCCCGAAACTTTACAATTACAGCAGTATGCCCTGGTTACAACTTACTCTCGAAGCCAATCAAAACAATAGTGAGCAACTGTCTGACTTACTCAGTCAGGCAGGTGCCGCTGCCGTAACTATGCAAGATGCTCGTGACGACCCAATCTTTGAACCTCCCCCAGGTAGTACCCCTCTGTGGGAACATCTTCTTCTTACCGGCCTTTTTGATGCGCAGACCAATATCGATTCAGTGCTTCAGTTCATCAAAAGCAACTATGGTGAAACGCCCTCTTATACTTTAAATCCCTTGGAAGATAAAGACTGGACTCGAGCCTGGATGGATAACTTTAAACCGATGCAGTTTGGTGAAAGAGTCTGGATCTGTCCCAGCTGGCATACACCACCGGATCCGGATGCTGTTAATATCATGCTGGATCCGGGAATGGCTTTTGGTACGGGTACCCATCCAACCACCTCATTATGTTTACAATGGCTGGATAAGCATTTTCACGACCCCATCGATGTCATTGATTATGGTTGTGGTTCGGGCATTTTAGGTATCGCAGCCAATCTGCTGGGCTCTGAACATGTTTATGCTGTTGATCTGGATCCGCAGGCACTGCTGTCAACCCGAGCCAATGCGGAAAAAAATCATGTTCTGAACAAAATTGAAACATTTTCAGTAACAGATTTCAGCCAACAATTTCAATCGCTCCAGTGCCCGCTACTGTTAGCCAATATACTTGCCGGACCACTGATAGAGCTGGCCGAAATGCTGGCATCCCATGTTAAGCCAAAAGGAAATATTGTTTTATCAGGAATTTTAGCGGAGCAGGCAGAAAAAGTTTCTAATGTTTATAAACAATGGTTTACAATTGACGAAATCACCCAAGAGGATGACTGGATCCGCATTGTCGGTACAAAATTAGAAACAGTTAACTAAACTTAAAAGAACTTACAACATCTAAAAGATTATTTTATTGAAAAATGTTAGGATTACTTGCTGAACTAAAAGTGGTGCAGGCAGACCAATAACAGGCTCCGATAACAAGTACCCGGATAATTGATTCAAGGAAAGTTTTCATCAAATGTATACCCGTTGCCCCAATTGCGATTCACATTTTGAAATCACTCAGGAATATCTTGAAATTGCCAATGGCAAAGTCCGCTGTGGCAATTGTGAGCATATTTTTAATGCTCAGGAAAATTTATATGAAAAACAAACTGAGTCAACGACTGATGATTCGAGTGAACAGGCCGATCAATTAGAGGATCAGGTCAGCTCAGACAGCCACCAGCAATCCTCGGACAACACCGGTACCGAATACGCCAGCCAGGGAACAGAAGAAAATACCAATGCAACAGAGCTTGCTCCGGAAACTCCTCCCCCCACTGCTGGCGACTTCTCTTTTACAACACCCAGCATTGATATTAAAGCAAAAATGGAGCGCATTGCTGCCTCCTTATCCGCAGCGACTCAGGAATTAAAATCGGCCCGTAAAGCCTCTATCTTTGGTGACTCTGCAAGCAACAAAGAGGCTACAGATGAAGCTTTAACTACCAAAGAACCTGAACACATTGAAGAATCCCTGGCCACCAAAGAACCTGAGTTCATTGAAGAATCCCTGGCCACCGAAGAGCCTGAGCCCATTGAAGAATCCTTGGTGACTGAAGAACCTGAGCCCATTGAAGAATCCTTGGCAACCGAAGAGCCTGAGTCCATTGAAGAATCCTTGGCAACCGAAGAGCCTGAGTCCATTAAAGAATCTTTGGCCAATGAAGAGCCCACTGAAATTGAAGAGCTGGAAGAACTTGATCTCATCGATTTCAATGAACAATTGGCAGAAGAAGATAATTATTCTGCGCCAGTATCAGACTTCACCAGCAGGAAGGTTGATCGGGATGATATGGATATTCTTAAAAGTCTTATTGATGCACCAGATGAGCAAACCGATCTGAACGCGAGGGAGAATGGACTTCTGGAGGAGCTGGACAATATTAACCAGACATTATCTGATGAAGCTGACTCTCTGGATGAAGAGCAATCCAGCTCAATGGATGATTTAGACGATATTGATAATGGTGATGATCTGCTGGCTGAACTGGAACAACTGGAAAAAGATTTTATCAATAGTGATCATGTCTCTGGTAGCGCTTCTCTTGATGAGGAATTTTCGGATTCTGAAGACTTTCAGGAGCAAGATGATTTTTACGACGAATCATTATTGGATGAAGATCAACTAGCCAATAATGAATTTTCTGCAGATGAAGAATTAGGCTCTGATATAGAATCATCAAGGGCACAAGAGGCAACACAGCGAAGCTCAGAAAAGCTGGCCGAAGATGAAGTTGTGCCATCTTTTCTTACACAAAGTGACTCAAGTAGCACTAATCCGCGCGCGATGTTTGCCTGGTTAGCCGGAACCATTGTTCTTTTACTCGTGCTTGCAGCTCAGTATCTGCATGTAAATAGTATTAAATACGCACAAAACTCTACTTTCAGGCCTTTTCTGGAATCATTATGCCCCATGACAGGTTGTGCATTACCTCTGGTGAAAGCACCAAGTAAGATTATCACGATTAACCATGATGTACGCACACATCCCAATGTCAATAACGCCCTGGAAATCCAGTTAACGTTTAAAAACAAAGCGACTTTTACCCAGGGCTACCCACTTTTAGAAATTATTTTCTCGAACTCGCGGGGCGAGGTCATTGCTCGCAGAAAGTTTTCGCCCGATGAATACCTCACTGCTGATATTCAATATCTACATGGTTTAAAAAGAAACCAAAGTCAGGATGTCAAACTGAAGATTGTCGATCCAGACCCAAGCTCTTTACTCAGTTTTCAATTTAATTATTATTAATTATGAAAATTGGTCCCTGGCAAATTTCAACTCCCGATACTCAGGAAACAGCTCCTGTAATTCTTGCTCCTATGGCAGGAGTGACAGACAGACCATTTCGGCAATTATGCCGGAAAATGGGTGCTGCTCTGGCTGTTTCCGAAATGGTTACTTCCAAACCTGAACTATTGCATAGTAGAAAAACGCAAACGCGGCTGAACCATGAAGGTGAAAATAATCCAATTTCCGTACAAATCTTAGGTACCCAAGCTGCGCAAATGGCTCAGGCGGCACAATTTAATGTTCATCATGGTGCTGATATAATTGATATTAATATGGGTTGCCCGGCAAAGAAAGTGTGTAATGTTTTAGCGGGCTCTGCCTTATTAAAAGACGAGCGATTAGTCAGTGAAATTCTATCAACCGTGGTCAAAGCCGTCCCTGTCCCTGTCACTCTGAAAATCAGAACCGGCTGGGACAGGGACAACAGAAATGCCATCCAAATTGCCAAAATTGCTGAACAGAACGGAGTCCAGGCTTTAACAGTCCATGGACGAACACGAGCCTGTGGCTATAAAGGCAGCGCTGAATATGACACTATTAAAGCCGTAAAACAGCAGGTCAGCATTCCAATCATTGCTAATGGTGACATTACCAGCGCTGAAAAGGCTCAGTCAGTATTGCAATATACCGGTGCTGATGCAATTATGATCGGCCGTGAAGCCATTCAGTCGCCCTGGATCTTTTCAGACATCAACCATTATCTGGCCACTGGAAAGCATTTGCCAGAACCGACTTTACAGGATAAAAGTGAACTTATCCTTGGTCTGCTGGACGATTTATATTCATTTTATGGCAACTCCCACGGAGTCAGGATTGCACGCAAGCACATTGCCTCAACAGTTAAACCTCTTTTCGGTGGCGAGTTGTTCTGGAAAAAAATAAACCGTGTCAGTGATGCCCGGCAACAATTTACAATGACACAGAATTTTTTTAGTGCTTGTGCATGATGCTTTGAATCAATTATAATTCAGCGTTAAAGTTAATTGAGTTTTATGTGAGATATATCAAAAAAAGCTGTGATGCTTTTATTTATCAGAAAAATCTGACAAATTTTTTTTTGATAAAGACTATAATAGATGCCACCTCTTAAAGGGACCAATTAAGGCATCAGCTTTTAGCTACCCAAAGATCCTTAGTCAGCTTATCACCTGATCATCGATTTTTATTAGGTCAAAACAGGCAGATAACAAAGCCTGAGACTATTTTTAAATTCAGAACACCCTGTTTATCTGAACTTACAAATTTACCAATAATTTTTACTTTAGGTTAAAGTCCATGCCCATTAATCAAGATGTTTTTAATGAAATTAAAGATATGATGGATTCTCCAGCCCATAATTCTAATAACAAGGCCGTATTGCGAGATTGTGTTCGTTCGGTATTGACAAACTACTTCAATGATATGGAAGGTCATTCTGTTGACGATCTGTACCAGCTGGTACTGGCAGAAGTAGAAGCCCCCCTGCTTGAAACCGTACTTGGGCATACCAAGGGTAACCAAAGCAAAGCAGCCCAGATGCTCGGCATTAATCGCGGAACACTAAGAAAAAAACTTAAGCAGTATAATATAAACGACTAAATTGAATCGTATTTTTGATGAGCGATTGATAGCAATAGTTCAAACGGATAAGCTCGCTTTTAATAAGCCCATGGCTAGCTGATTAATTAATGTCAATTCTGTTAGTTACCAATAACTGCTTGTTCTTTGGTGTCCCTTTTATTTTTTGTTGTTTCGTTACGAATTTACAATTATCATATCTTCGCTTGCACTACATGGATTTTGTCCAGCAAAATGTTGTTAAGTTAAATTTTTTGGCAAAAGTTCATCTAGACCAAGATCGTCTAAATAAATTTATACACTTTAGGTTTGCTAAAGACATAACGCTTCTAACTAATACAAAGACCATATTGGAGTATCTTGAATGGCCGCAATTAAAACTGCACTGATTAGTGTTTCAAATAAGGATAATATTGTCGAATTCGCCAGAGCATTAACTGACATGCAGGTTAATATCCTATCCACCGGCGGCACAGCCAAGCTACTGCAAGATAAGCAAATCCCGGTTACAGAAGTATCTGATTACACAGGCTTTCCTGAAATGATGGCTGGCCGAGTCAAAACATTGCACCCCAAAGTCCATGGCGGTATCCTAGGCCGACGAGGGATAGATGATGATGTCATGAAAGAACATGGCATTGATGCCATTGATATGGTGGTCGTCAACCTTTATCCATTTGAAGCGGCCGTAGCCAAGCCTGACTGCAATCTAGAAACCGCTATTGAAAATATTGATATTGGCGGCCCCACCATGGTTCGTGCAGCAGCTAAAAATCATGAAAGTGTCGCCATTGTTGTTAATCCCGGTGATTATGATGACATTATTGCTGAAATGAAATCATCACAGGGACAATTGGCACAACAAACTTTGTTTAAGCTCGCCGTTAAAGCGTTTGAGCATACGGCAAACTATGATGGCCACATCGCTAACTATCTCGGGGCGATTAATTTTGATGATGAAAGCAAAACCACTTTCCCACAAACCTATAGTTTACAATTTCAGCAGTCACAGCAAATGCGCTATGGTGAGAACCCTCATCAAAAGGCTGCATTTTATGTGGAATCGAATCCCAAAGAGGCTTGTGTGGCTACTGCGGAACAAATTCAAGGTAAAGAACTATCTTACAATAATATAGCCGATACCGATGCTGCGCTGGAATGTGTCAAGCAATTTAATGAAGGTCCCGCCTGCGTGATTGTCAAACATGCCAACCCCTGTGGTGTGGCGCTGGGCAATAATCAATTAGAAGCTTATGACAGAGCCTTTCAGACCGATCCCACCTCGGCCTTTGGCGGCATTATTGCTTTTAACCAGTCACTGTCAGCAGAAACCGCCAAAGCCATTGTTGAGCGTCAGTTTGTTGAAGTGATAATTGCTCCAGCAATTGATGATAATGCCAAAGCAATTCTGGCGGAAAAGAAAAACGTCCGCGTACTGGCTTGTGGTCAGTGGGCTGAGGCGCCCATACAAACCCTGGATTATAAACGCGTCAACGGTGGGTTGCTGGTTCAGGAACGTGATCTGGGCATGATAACCGAGTCCGACCTGAAACTGGTGACGAAAAAAGTTCCCACCCCCGAGCAAATGCAAGACCTGATCTTTACCTGGAAAGTCGCCAAATTTGTTAAATCCAATGCCATTGTCTATGGCAAGGATAAACAAACTATTGGTGTTGGCGCAGGCCAGATGAGCCGTGTTTATTCCGCAAAAATTGCCGGCATTAAAGCCGCTGACGAAAATCTGGTTGTACCGGGGTCAGTGATGGCTTCCGATGCTTTTTTCCCATTCCGTGATGGTCTGGATTCTGCAGCAGAAGCTGGAATTAGTGCGGTTATTCAGCCCGGTGGCTCTATGCGAGATCAGGAAGTGATTGATGCAGCAGATGAACATGGCATTGCCATGGTATTCACTGGCATGCGCCATTTCCGCCACTAAGCATTTACTTTTTAAGCAGATTGCAAAAAGAGTCCGTCAGCAAACGGCTCTTTCTGCATGGCCATAGCTGACATAATGTAATAGCAAACCTTCAGTTTGAGGCAACACAGATAAATCTGGACAAAAACTGAATTAAAAAGACATAAAAAAAGCGACCGAGTCTAAACTCTAAGCCGCTTTTGTACCTCCCTACCAAGCCACATTTATCATACAAAAATTTTCATATAAAAAATGTCCCGCTTGCGGTCAATCCTTTGACCCTATACTCCCTTATCGATCCTTCTTACATCGTCCCTAAGAATTAATTTAATCCCTAATCGATGTGTATATTCTATCAGAACAATAAATATCAGCAATTAGGGTTTTCCATCATTATAAAAGGAGTATTTTTTTTAGCCCATTCATTTCCATCTCAAGTTCAAATTTATTAATTTTTTTTCAAACTTTTCAATAAGATAAAAAATCATCTCCAAAAAATAAAATAGTATATTAAAATGTTACTGTATATTTAATAATACAATTTGTGACCTGGTTAACATTTAATTACGGATTTATCTCGGCTATCAGTCGGTACTATGTAAAATGCCCTGCATAGCTTCATTATTAATTGCTATGGCGTTTTCTGTGCTGCTCGATTCACTATAACAACGAAATTCCGGCGCGTTGCCTGAAGGCCTGAAATGAATAATATCATCATTCTCAAAGGTAATCCTGAGACCATCAAGAGCATTCATGGTTTTGACCGAACCCAGGGTTTGACGCAATTGTGGAAAATCCATTTCAAGGGCTGATTTATTTTCATCGTCACTGCCAGCAGTATATTTACTGATCAATTGCTGACTTTTTTCCATAGCAAAGTTTTTGATCCGATCGCTGAAAGTGAAGCGCTGCGGTAATTGCTCCGATAATTGCGATAATGACAGGTTTTGTTCAACCGCGCTATGAATCAAGGTTAACAACACGATGATCGCATCACGGGTTGGCAAGGGTGACAGCAGACAATCATTTTTCCGCACCGGCGTCGCCAGCAGAAATCCGCCATTCGCTTCATAGCCCGCAACTGCAGCATAATGATCTTCAACATAATGGGTCATTGCTTCAATCACATAAGGCGAACCGATACGTGTGCGTTTAACATCCACAAAGAGAGCGGATTTTTCCACACAGGTATTTGAACTCACCGGTGTCACAATATGATCAATATGGAGGTATTGGGCGCAAAGAATACCCACGATATCACCTCGGAACCATTGGCCTTTTTCATCAGAGATTAACGGCCGATCGGCATCACCATCGGTTGAAACAATGGCGTCTAGTTGATGTTCAGAAACCCATTGTCTGGCAAGTTCCACATCTTCTTCACGAACCGCTTCTGTATCGACTGGAATGAACTGTTCTGAAAAACCCAGCTTAACCACTTCGGCACCAAGCTTTTGCAGTAATTCCGGAATAATATCCCGAGCCACGCCGCTATGCTGATACACGCCAATTTTTTTCCCAGCCAGGGCATTGTCTGGAAAGAGTTCCAGATAACGTCTCAGATATTCCTGCCCGGCAACTGGATCAACTTCCGGCAAGGATGTCTCCTGCACAGCAAACTGACCCTCAGAATTGAACAGGTCGCTGGGCAAATTAATGACCTGTTCTTTTATCATCATTTCATCTTCTTTAAGAATTTCACCGGACAGTTTATAAAACTTGATGCCGTTTCGATCATCGGGAATGTGGCTGCCAGTGACCATCACTGCAGGGCAATTGTGAGCAAGGCCATAAAGTGCCACTGCCGGAGTCGGGATCAGGCCCGCGTTAACCACGGCAAAACCGCTATCGGTAATTGCCTTTGCGCAAGCATTGAGAATCGTTGGCGTACTTTTACGTAAATCACCCGCCAGAGCAATCACCGATGATGGCTTTAATTGTTGTGTCGCCTTGAGATATTGAATAAATCCCAGAGTATAGGCATAACAAACCTGATCGGTCATATTTTTCACCAGTCCTCTGGCACCGCTGGTACCAAACTTAACCTGGCTGGTTTGCATCAATTCTTTAATCGTTGTGTTCATCAATTACTTCGCTTACTAATCACTAAAATGTTTCAACCTTGAAAGCACCGAAAAGCTGCTCTTCGCGTTATCGATTATTACTCCACCCGGCCATAAGTATCATCGAAGCGGACAATATCATCTTCGCCCAGATAACTACCGGTCTGGATTTCAATAATTTCCAGAGGGATCACGCCTGGATTTTCCAGACGATGTTTGGTGCCCAGAGGAATATAGTTGGACTGATCTTCCGTCATCACAAATTCTTTATCACCACAGACAATTTTAGCCGTACCTTTGACCACGACCCAGTGTTCTGCCCGATGATGATGCATCTGCAAGGATAACTTTGCCCCGGGGTTGACCACAATTCGTTTTACCTTGAAACGTTCCGTCTCTTCCAGTGTTTCATAACTCCCCCAGGGACGATATACCCGTTGATGCAACAGCGCTTCTTCACGACCACTGGCCTTGAGCTGGTTAACCACTTCTTTGACATCCTGAGCCCGGTCTTTATCTGCAACCAGCACAGCATCCGCTGTTTCAACCACGATACAATTTTCCATACCAATGATCGCCACCATCCGCTCATCGGCATGTACAAAACTATTCCTGACATCGATATTAAGCACGTCACCCTGTAAGACATTGCCATCATCATCCCGGGTATTAACTTCCCATAATGCCGACCATGCCCCCACATCATTCCAGCTGGCATCCAGGGGTAAAACCACAGCCTTATCCGTTTTTTCCATCACCGCATAATCAATTGAATTGGAAGGTGAGGCGATAAAAGAATCGCTTTCCAGGCGACAAAAATCCATGTCCTGGGCACCATTGGCAACGGCTTTTTTTACTGCCAGATAAATCGCCCCGGAAAGCTGTTCCAGCTCCTGTAAAATAACCTTAGAACGAAACATAAACATACCACTGTTCCAGTAATACTCGCCACTGTCAAAATATTGTTGCGCGGTTTCCTGATCCGGCTTTTCCACAAATTGATCGACTTTCCAGGCATTTTCTATCCCCGGTCCATTCAATACTTCAGCCCGTTTGATATAACCATAACCGGTTTCCGCCTTATCCGGAACAATCCCGAACGTCACCAGTTGCCCCTGCGCTGCCACATGATAACCGGCTTCTATGACCTGATGGAAAGCAGCCTTGTTTTTAATCACATGATCGGCTGACAAAACCAGCATCACATCATCATCAGCCTGGTTTTTACTCTGAATATATTCAGCCGCAGCACATATTGCCGGGGCGGTATTTCGACCTGTTGGTTCCAGAATAATTTTATCAACCTCAACCCCGATATCTCTCATCTGCTGGGCAACTAGAAAACGGTGCTCCTCATTACATACCACTATTGGGGAAGCCAGTTCCTCTATTCCTTCCAGGCGGGTCATGGTTTCCTGCAGCATGGTCTGGTCACCACATAAGGACAGAAATTGTTTCGGATTCATTTCCCTGGACATAGGCCATAGGCGTGAACCACTGCCACCGGATAAAATAACTGGAATGATCATATAGTTTTATACCTTTATTATGATATTTTTAATTAGGCCAAAGGTTTTCACTCATCCGGTATGATAACATCAATTTCAGGATAAGCTGTTTTAAACAGGCGCTGCAATGTCTTTTTAGCTTCAGCATCACCATGGACCAGGCGAATTTGCTGTGGTTTGTTTCTCATGCGTTTAACGAAGTTTAGCAGATTCTGCTGATCGGCATGAGCAGAATAACCGCTTAAAGTTACAATTTGTGCTTTTATGGGGTATTTTTTGCCGTCGAGGAATACATAAGCAGATTTCCCTGACTGTTGCGCCATCGAGCCATATTTCTGTATATCCCGCCCCGTTGTCCCCTGAGCCTGATAACCGGTAAACAAAATATCGGTTCGCTCATCCGCTAATAAGGCTTTTAAATAATTCACAATTCGACCACTGGTGCACATGCCGCTGGCCGAAATAACAATGGCCGGACGAGCGGTTTTCTGTAAATACCGCACGGTATCAAGATGAGTTTTATGGTCATTTATGGTTAGTAACTGGGAAAAATCCAGAGGGTGACGCCCCTGGTGCAGTTTTTTTCGTGCTTCTGCATCCCAGAATTCGGATAATTGCTTATATTTCTCGGTAAACTCACTGGCTAATGGCGAATCGACAATTATTTCAATGTCCTCCCAGAAATTTTTGTTTTTAGGGCCATGAATTTTATTTCGAAAGATCAGATTTTCCAGCTCATAAAGCAATTCCTGGGTACGACCAATACTGAAGGCAGGAATTAATACCACGCCACGGTTTTGTACTGCCCGTTCAATCACCTGCTCTAACTGCCGTTGTCGAAATTTGCGATCCTCATGAATTCGATCACCATAGGTGCTCTCAATAACCAGTTGGTTACAGCCATAGGGCGCTTTGGGCGCAGGTAATAATGGTGCATAGGGCGCACCCAGATCCCCGCTGAAGATGACTTTTTGCTTCTTGAATCGGGGATTTTCAACTTTGGATAAAGTTTTGATCTCACATTCTACATAGGCTGAGCCCAGGATGTGTCCGGCAGGTTTCAGTTTAATACTGAGTTTGTTATTACTTTTATCCAGAACGATGTGACGCTTTTCACCATACTCCAATGGCACTAATAAAGATTCAATGTGCCGGATAAATTTTGTGACCAGCTGACGATTTTTGGTGAAACCAATTTTAACAGCATCCTCAAGTACTCCGGGAAGCAATAACGCAGAAGCTCTGGAACAATAAATCGGCCCCTTAAACCCCGCGGCCAATAAATAAGGGATCCGTCCGACATGATCGATATGTACATGGGTGACCACCAGGGCCTGGACGGTTTTCAAGGGGAAATCAATGGCCAGTTGCTCATGATGAGATCCTTGCGGCGATGTTTCCGCTCCCTGAAACAGACCACAGTCTATCAGTATGCTATTTTTTGTATCAATGTGGAGTTCATGACAGGAACCTGTCACACCATTCACCGCTCCATGATGAGATATCTTTGCAAATTCCATAAATTTTATTGTTTTAAATAGTTGCCCTTAATGGGATATTAAAGTCCTGAATGATCTGATCCGTTCGCTGCATGATAAAATCTTTAAACACGGTCGCTATGGGCGACAGACGTTTACCTTCCCGTTGTACGACATACCAGTGACGATAAATAGGAAAGCCTTCGGCATTAACAATTTTCAAAGTTTTTGCCTTCAACTCAAGTTCCAGGGTATGCAGTGATACAATCGCTAAACCCAGACCTTCTTCGGCCGCATGTTTAATAGCGTGATTGTTACTCATATCCATTTTGGTTTTAAACTCCAGATTATGGTCCGAAAAAAATCGTTCCGCAGCACTGCGTGTTCCGGAACCCTGTTCACGGACCACAAATTCTTCTAGGGATAATTCCTGCAGAGACACCAGCTTCTTTTTTGCCAGATAATGATCCGGGTAAGAAACCACCACCAAAGGATTTTCCAGAAAAGGCAAGGCCGTTAAATTACGTCCCTCAGGAGGCCGACCCATTATAACCAGATCACACTCATTTTTTTCCAGTAATTCCAGCAATAAGCTGCGATTGGTGACATCCAGACTGATACTGATTTTTGGATAATCTTTGGCAAAACGTGCCAGCAAACGTATGACAAAGTGATTGGCGGTACTGGCCACCGCTAGCTTCAAATGACCCTGTTGCAGAGTTTTCATCTGGGCAATGGTTTCTTCCAGATCAAGCAATTGCTGTAAGGTACTTCGAGCATAATTGTACATTTCCTGACCCACTTCAGTCAGGTAAAGTTTTTTCCCGATTTTTTCAATCAGGGGCATATTGGTCTGCTCTTCCAGTTGTTTAATCTGCATTGATACCGCGGGCTGCGACAAGTGTAATTCCTTGGCCGCATTGGTATAATTTAAATGTCTGACAACAGATTCAAAGACTTTTAACTGTCGAAACGTCAGGTTCATAAATCCAGAGTGTCCTAAAAATTAGAGATTATTCATTGTATCATAAGTTATTACTTATGATACAATGAATAACTAAACATAGTTTATACAAGAATTCATTCTATTGACTAGAGGCTATTAATCTTTCAGATGTTAGATTGATTTTGAGAAAATTTTAGCCAAAATCAGACAGTAGATGAAAGATCAACAGCCCCTAAAACTTATGATGGTAGAAAATGATTATTGACCTTATTCGTCATGGTAGTCCGATCGGAGGCAATATGTACCGGGGGCATTCCATTGACCATCCTCTGTCCGAACAGGGCTGGCAACAGATGCGCGATGCGGTTGGTGACTACAATCTATGGGATCAAATCATCACTTCCCCGATGCTGCGCTGCCATGCTTTTGCCCAGGAGCTCAATCAGCGCCTTAATATTCCGCTTACAGTCATTGATGATCTCAAAGAAGTTGGCTTTGGCCAATGGGAAGGCAAAAACTCGGATGAAATCAATCGCCAGGAATATCTGGACTTTTATCATGACCCTTTAAATAACCGTCCTCAAGGCAGCGAGCCGCTGGAAGATTTTATTAATCGTGTGATACAAAGCTGGAAAGCCCTGCTGCAGAAATTTCATGGCAAGCATTTGTTAATCGTCAGTCATGCTGGCGTTATTCGCGCCATTATCGCGCATATTCTTTATAGCGAGCCCATGGGCATGTACAAAATCTCGGTAGAAAATGGCAAAATCTGCCGTATTGAAGTCACCGACCGTTCTGGCCCGGTACTTAAAATGTTAAATGGGCAACTATAACTGAAATGATGGCCTATAAATGGCAATAGCTTGAGCCTGTATTTTATTTTTCTCAATTGTTGCAAAGCAATCAAAGCAAAATACCCATGGAGTTTCAGCCATTTTGTGGCTTAAATAGACAGCGCTTATAAAATTTAATTTTACTTATTTTACTTATTTTACTTTTAAAACAAATACTTATAAAATAAGCATTTAACGGTCTCAACATTATCACCCCAAATATACACTAAGATAATGCAAACGAGATCATACTTGAGTAAAATACACGGTTAATAATTATCCGACTTTTCCAAGTCCAAATTTAGGTGAACCAAAGGAATACAATATGACCAGCAGTTTCAATCCCACTGTCAGAACACTTATGGGTCCAGGCCCTTCAGATGTCCATCCCCGTATCTTATCGGCACTGGCCAGACCAACCATTGGTCACCTGGATCCTGAATTCGTCGACATGATGGATGAAGTTAAATCAATGCTGCAATATGCTTTTCAGACCAAAAATGAACTGACGATTCCAGTGTCTGCTCCCGGTTCTGCCGGTATGGAAACTTGCTTTGTTAACCTGGTTGAAGCCGGGGATAAGGTCATCGTCTGCCAGAATGGTGTCTTTGGTGGTCGTATGAAAGAAAATGTTGAGCGCCTTGGTGCCACGGCGATTATGGTGGAAGACGAATGGGGTAAAACCATTGACCGGAGCAAGGTTGAAGCTGCCCTGAAAGCCAATCCTGACGCCAAGATACTGGCTTTTGTCCATGCTGAAACCTCAACCGGCGCCAGTTCAGATGCCGAGGCTCTTTGTAAACTGGCCAGGCAATATGATTGTCTGACTATCGTGGACGCGGTCACCTCTTTGGGTGGTACGGAATTACGCGTTGATGACTGGGGTATTGATGCCATCTATTCCGGCACACAAAAATGTCTGTCCTGTACCCCCGGCATTTCTCCGGTCAGCTTCAGTGAAAAAGCCATCGAAGTCATCAAGAACCGTAAAACCAGAGTACAAAGCTGGTTCCTGGATCTGAACCTGGTCATGGGCTACTGGGGCGGCAATACCAAACGCGCCTATCACCATACGGCGCCTGTTAATGCTTTATATGGACTGCATGAATCACTGGTAATGTTAGAAAATGAAGGTCTGGAAAATTCCTGGGCACGTCACCGGAAGAACCACCTGGCTTTGCGAGCAGGCCTGGAAGCCATGGGACTGAGCTTTGTGGTTGATGAAGCCGATCGTCTGCCGCAACTTAATGCGGTCACTATCCCGGAAGGTGTCGATGATGCTGCGGTGCGCAGCCAGTTACTCAATGAATTTAATCTTGAAATTGGTGCCGGCCTGGGTGCTTTGGCGGGCAAAGTCTGGCGTATCGGTTTGATGGGCTTTAGCAGCCGCGCCGAAAACGTCATGTTATGTCTGAGCGCCCTGGAAGCCACTTTATCCGGTATGAACGCCAATATTAACAGAGGTGTTGCCCTGGATGCCGCCCAGAAAGTTCTGGCTGATTAATCCCGCCTAAATTAACCTTGTACCTTCTCCTGTCAAAGGAGAAGGTGAGGATGAGCCATGCTGGAGGCTATCGACAATTTCAAATTACTCTCTCCATCTATAGCCACATCCGGCCAACCAGATGCACAGGAATTACAGCTGATTGCCCATGCCGGGTATGAGGTTGTGATTAATCTGGGTTTGTCTGATACCGACTATGCCATCCCTGATGAAAGAGAAATACTCCTCTCACAAGGACTGAGCTACTACCACATCCCCATTTCTTTTAGCGAACCGGAAATCGAAAAGTTCTGGCAATTTCTGCAAGTCGTAAAAAAGCATTCTAAGCAAAAAATGTTCATCCATTGCGCCGCCAATAAACGGGTTTCGGTTTTTATGGCACTTTACAGGCATATTGAACAAAACTGGAACCTGGATGATGCGTTAGAAGAAGCTGAGACGATCTGGCAACCAGACGATAACTGGTGCCTGTTTATCGATGCAATTATTGCTAACCATCGAACGTCATCAAGTTAAATATTTAAGAACCGGATAGAGCATAATTTTTCCTGGGCAACTATAAAAATCAGTCCTCAATTGTCCGTTGAGTCTTTTCAAACCATCCCTTTAGTGGAAGAGCAAATGCTCTAATGTTGTATTCCTGCTAAGTGACATATAGCCTTGTCAATCCAGAATAAATTAATGCGCCTCATCCCAATTATCACCAATGCCCGCTTCTGCGATCAGTGGCACTTTAAGTTCAGCCGCTTCACTCATAATAGTAGTGATCTTTACCACCGCCTTATCAAGCAGTGGCTCTGGCACTTCAAATACCAGCTCATCATGTACCTGCATAGTCATGACGATACCGTCAAATTCTTTGCCGCTTACTGATTCCGTTAGCAACCATTGATCCATTTTCAACATGGCACGTTTAATAATATCTGCAGCACTGCCCTGCATCGGCGCATTGATCGCACTGCGTTCAGCATACTGGCGACGTTGGCCATTGCTGGAATTAATCTCTGGAATATACAGGCGGCGGCCGAATACGGTTTCGACATAGCCCTGTTCCTTGGCCAGTGCGCGCATGCGATCCATATAGAGCTTCACTCCAGGATAGCGATCAAAATAACGATCAATATAGCCCTGGGCATCATTACGGCCTATGTCCAGTTGTTTGGCCAGGCCAAAGGCAGACATACCGTAGATCAAACCAAAATTAATCGCCTTGGCACTACGGCGTTGCTCAGTACCCACGGCATCCAGTTCAAGATTAAACACTTCAGCGGCAGTAGCCCGGTGCACATCCAGCCCTTGTTCAAAGGCATTCAGCAAGCCAGTGTCTTCAGAAAGATGGGCCATGATCCGCAATTCTATCTGAGAATAATCGGCAGCGACAATTTTTTTACCCGCCGGAGCTATAAATGCCTGACGCACTTTTCGTCCCTGTGCGGTACGAATGGGAATATTTTGTAAATTGGGCTCCGTTGATGACAGTCGTCCCGTCACGGCTACCGCCTGATTATAGGACGTGTGTACCCGCCCTGTTTTGGCATTGATTTGTAAAGGCAGCTTATCGGTATAGGTCGATTTCAGCTTTGCCAGGGAGCGATGCTCTAGAATGAGTTTCGGCATCGGATAATCCAGGGCCAGTTCCTGCAGTACGGATTCTGAGGTTGATGGTTGCCCTTTGGGTGTCTTTGATTTCACTGGCAATTCCATCTTATCAAACAAGATATGCTGGATTTGCTTGGGTGATGACATATTAAAGGCTTCATCAGCCAGCTCAAAAGCCTCGGTTTCAATATCCTTGAGCTTCAGGGCAATTTCCTGGCTTTGCTGTTGTAATAAACCAGCATCCACCAGCACACCATTGCGTTCAATGCGCGACAGTACTGACAGCAGCGGCAACTCCACTTCCTGAAACAGCTTTTTCAGTTCTTCCTGCTGCTGCAGTTTAGGCCATAAGGTTTCGTGCAGACGCAATGTGATATCAGCATCTTCTGCGGCGTAGGGACCTGCCTGGGCGATCGGGATATCATCAAAACGTAATTGTTTAACACCTTTACCGGCAACATCTTCATATTTAATGGTTTGATAAGTCAGATACTTAAGTGCCAGGGCATCCATATTGTGGCGAGTTGCCGTACTATCCAGAACATAAGATTCCAACATGGTATCAAAGGCAATTCCCAGAAGACAGATGTCATGGTTGAGCAGGACATTACGATCATATTTCAGGTTCTGACCCACTTTTGCCTTGTTGGGATCTTCAAGCAGCGGTTTAAGGCGGCTTAACACTTCGTCCCGTTCCAGTTGTTCGGGGCTTTCAACATCTTTATGAATCATGGGAATATAGGCCGCTTTGCCCACCTCAACTGCAAAGGATACCCCGACAATTTCTGCCAGCATATAATCCAGCGACGTTGTTTCGGTATCAAAAGCAATCAGTTCTGCCTGTTGCAATCGTTTTTCCCAGAGTTCAAATTCGCTCCACTTGGTGATGATGTGATAATCACCTTTTTCATTGTTTGAATTGCTCTGAGCAGAGTCTTGCTCAGCATTGTCACCAATAAGCATTTCCTGTTGCGTACCAACAAATTCCTTGCTCAGAATTTGTGATAACCAGGTTTTAAATTCCAGTTCACCATACAATTGTTTTAACTTTTCCTGGTCCGGCTCATCCATACGGAGCTGCTCAATGGTTTCGTCCATTGCCACATCCAGTTTAATGGTCACCAATTGATAAGAGAGTTTGAGCTGTTCCAAGGACGAACGAAGATTTTCGCCCACTTTACCTTTAAACTCGTCGGCATGTTCAATGATATTAGCGACGCTGCCATATTCCTGCAACCATTTAACCGCGGTTTTTGGACCTACTTTTGCGACGCCAGGAATATTGTCTGATGTATCACCGATAAGCGCCAGATAATCGATAATCTGTTCCGGAGCCACGCCAAATTTTTTCCTGACTCCGTCAATATCCATTATTTGATTTTTCATAGTGTCAACCAGAATGATCTTGTCATTAACCAGTTGGGCCATATCCTTATCGCCGGTGGAGATAAGTACATCAAATCCCCGCTTGGCCGCCTGCACGGCCAAGGTACCAATAACATCATCGGCTTCGACACCGGGAATAGCGATTAAAGGGAATCCCATGGCTCGGATGACTTCATGCAGTGGTTCAATCTGACGACGCAAATCATCCGGCATGGAGGGGCGATGGGCCTTGTACTCGGGGAACATATCATCACGGAAAGTTTTGCCTTTGGCATCAAACACCATGACCACGTTTCGAGTCGCGTGATCATTCAACAGACGCTTGAGCATATTGACGACACCATAAACCGCACCCGTCGGCATGCCCTTGGAGTTATTCAGACCCGGCATGGCATGGAACGCGCGATACAGATAGGATGAGCCATCGACCAGGACAAGTTGCTTATCGGAATTATTGTCATCATTGCTGTTTTTAGTACCGGACATGGTGGTCGCTTTCCTGTAATCGCTTATGTTGAGTTGTCGTATATGAAATTTATCTGGGATTATACTGCCTAAAGCGACATTCCGCAGTAAAATTAACCCTTAAACGCCTGCTTTGAGTCCAGATAAGCGAGTTCCTGAGGGGTGCTTTGACGCTGCAAAATAGCATTGCGATGTGGAAAGCGACCATATTGGCGGATGATTTCCCGGTGATGTTTAGCAAATCTTAAATTAGACGTCAATCCGGCTCGTTCAAACAGTGTGACCGCAAGCGTCTGATCCGCCAGATTTTCACTATGCATCAGCGGCATATATAAAAATGCCTGACGGTCTTGAGGCAATTGGACATCCAGTTGCCGGTCAATAGCCTGTTTGCTCAGTTGCACAGCCATTGTTTCTGTCTGGAAGCTTTTAGCTTCATTGCGGAACATATTTAATGGCAATTGATCCAGTAAAATAACCAGAGCCAATGTCCCTTGCGCAGTGTCAGTCCAGTGAGCCAATGCACCTGCTGAGGCTTTTTCCCACAGGCTCTCAAATCGTTGTTTGATTTCGGCGTCCAGCTCCGGGGTTGCCACAAACCACAATTTTCTGACTCGCTCCGAGTACCAGAAATCAAGCAGTGTTTCTGATGTCACTTCCATACGCAGTTTTTACTTCCCCCATAATGCGCATCGCAGCTATTGATACTTATCCGTTATGCTGATAAGGCTTTGCAGAATAAAATAAAGTCACGTCGTTGCAAATATTGCCGAAATCTTAATGACTCATTAGATGTTAATAGCCGTCATCATATCATGGACGAAATGATACTTACACGTGAGGCAATTGCTATTATCCGCTATACTATAGCGACATAGTTTGATTCGATTACCTGCTTTTGTAGTCATAAGTATCATTTATCCAGTATATCGGGCATTAATCACCATGCTTAATAGTTGAATGTTGGGTTGAACAAACATTTTTTCTCCTGTAAGGCTGTATTTGTTAAATATGCGACAGCATACATTGTTATGCCCAGTGGTTTTGGTACACTAGATAAACCGACTGCCATCAGCAGCAGAAGAATATGAAAAAATGCTGGCTCTATGATTTGTAGCCTGAACAAGGATTATTAAATGAACAAAAAACATTTTGCACTCTTAATAAGCACTGTTTTAATAACCAGTGCTATCACATTTACCACCCTTGCTATGGCTCAAGAAGGTGAAGAAGGTGAAGAAGGTGAAAAAAAGCGCAAACCGGACGAAGATAAGGTCAATCCTCTTGAGAATGTTGATATTAATATTATTAAACGTGAGGACAGAGTCATTGAAACCCATAGTGTCAATGGCATCATCTACAAGGTAAAAGTCATCCCCAGCAGTGGCCCTGTATATTTTCTTTATGATACCGATGGTGATGGTTCCCTTGAAACCCGTTCCAACCGTGCAATCAGTGAAACAACCGTGCAACAATGGAAAATCTTTCAGTGGTAATCTTATCTGTATTGAGAGCTTATCGAAAATAATGACTTAGCCGATACAGATTCATAGGATCCCGTCCCAAGGGTTTGCTAACTATGTCGGTTTATACATCCTTAACCCAGGCTCAAATCAAACAATTACTCGGCCATTATCAGCTCGGTATTATATTAGCGCATGAAGGTATCAGTGATGGTATAGAAAATACCAACTATCGAATCACCACGACCTCCGGGCAATACATTTTGACTATATTCGAACAACTCAAAATGTCAGAGCTGCCCTATTTTCTGAGTCTGTTAAGTTTTCTTCGTGTACATGCCCTGCCCGTACCGGAACCCATTGCAGACATAAACCAGCAAATGCTCATGTCATGGCAATCAAAACCGGCCGCAATATTTGCCTGTCTACCAGGACACAGCCTTGAGCATGCCGAAGTCTCTCACTGCCAACAAATCGGACATGCTCTGGGGCAATTACATGGCATCGGACAGATGTTTCCCATAAAACGAGCGAATGCATGGGGAATGAGCTGGATGCAAAAAACAGCGGCAAAATTGCTGCAAGCGCATCAAAATAAAACGTCACCAGAACAATCCAATAGTCTGAGCAATGAAGATGCTCAATTACTGGCTGAAGAACTCAAATTCCAGCAGCATCACTATCATGAAAAGTTACCATTGGGGGTGATCCATGCCGATTTATTTCGTGATAATGCCTTGTTTGAAAATAACCGATTAAGTGCTATCGTGGATTTTTATACCGCGTCTCATGCCCCGCTTTTATTCGATTTGGCGATAACACTTAATGACTGGTGCATTGGTAATGATCATTACCTGGATTCAGCCAAAGCCAGAGCATTGATCACTGCCTATCAACAACAGAGGCCTCTACAGGAGAATGAGAAACAGCAATGGTATATTATGCTGCGCGCTGCAGCCCTGAGATTCTGGCTTTCCCGGCTCATGTTCCAACAAGCCAACAAAACGGCTGAATTGACTCTGGATAAAGATCCAGATGTGTTAAAATGCCTGCTACTTAAGCATCGGGAAAATAAAGCCTTTTGTTTGTCATTGCTAGCATCTACCCCATAAAAAGGAACTCGGCAGGACTTGTATGAATTCAGCGCACCCCATTAAAGCAGAATCTGATCCAGGGATATTACTAAAGCTCTCAGCCTGGATGGAAAAAGCCTCTGTCTGGAGCGGACAGCTGATTGCATGGCTTACCCTTGCAATGGTATTTACCACCTTTTCCATTGTGTTGTTGCGCTACGGTTTTGAACTGGGCTGGATTGCCATGCAGGAGTCAGTGATTTATATGCATGCTCTGGTTTTTCTCATCGGTATTCCTTATACACTAAAATACGATGGCCATGTCCGGGTGGATATTTTTTATGGAAAAATGACCATCCGGGGTAAGGCCTGGGTTAATTTGCTGGGTACCCTTTTGCTGTTAATCCCTGTTACGGTTTTTATTGCCTGGATTAGCTGGGATTACATTTTTGCCTCCTGGGAAATGAATGAAGAATCTGGTGAAGCGGGGGGATTGCCCGGTATTTATTTGCTTAAATCCAGCATTTTGTTAATGACGCTTCTACTTCTCATTCAGGGAATTAGCCAATTTTTCTATAACCTTGCGGTGCTGTTGGGCCAACAAGAATCGGAGGGCTGCTGATGGAAGCCTTGATGCCCCTGCTGTTATTTTTAGCGGTTTGTCTGGTCTTATTGATTGGTTATCCCGTGGCCTTGTCTCTTGGTGGTACCGCCCTGATATTTGCGGCTATCGGGCTACTGACCAACACCTTTGACCCCACATATTTACAGGCTTTACCCAATCGTATTTTTGGTATTATGACTAACCAAACACTGATTGCAGTTCCGCTTTTTGTGTTTATGGGGGTGATGCTGGAACGTTCAAAAGTGGCCGAAGAATTATTAGGGACCATGTCTGATCTGTTTGGTTCCTTACGGGGCGGTTTGGGAATTTCAGTGGTGCTGGTGGGCATGCTGCTTGCTGCCAGCACCGGTATCGTCGGTGCCACGGTCGTCACCATGGGGCTGCTATCATTACCGATTATGCTTAAGCGCGGTTATCACCCCAGTATTGCCACCGGTACCATATGTGCCGCCGGTACTCTGGGGCAAATTATTCCGCCATCCATTATTTTGATTTTACTGGGTGATGTACTTTCAGCCGCTTATCAACAGGCACAGCTCAATATGGGCATCTTTGCACCTGAGACCTTGTCCGTGGGTGATTTATTTGTCGGTGCGTTAATACCCGGACTGATGCTGGTGCTGGTGTATATTCTCTATCTTATCGCCATTGGTCTGGCACGAAGCAATTTAATCCCAAAGGTAGAAGATACTTCTGCCATTCATACCGAGCATATTTTATTAAGAAGTCTTAAGGCCCTGATGCCACCATTATTACTCATTGTCGCGGTATTAGGTTCCATACTCAGCGGTGCAGCCACACCAACCGAAGCTGCCGCAGTTGGTGCTGTTGGTGCGTTGCTACTGGCCGCCAGCAAAAAAGAACTTAATCTGGCGGTCATAAAAGATGTGGTTTATTCCACTACCCAGGTCACCAGTATGATTTTCTTTATTTTTATTGGTGCCGCTATTTTTTCTCTGGTTTTTAGAGGCTTCGGCGGTGATGAGTTAATTGAAGAATTTCTGGTAGGTATTGCCGAAAAAGATCCGGACAACTGGCTGTCCCAATTTTTTCCACAAGGACCCTTTGGCCCCATATTGCTGGTGATGCTGGTGATGTTTCTATTGGGCTTTATTCTGGATTTTATAGAAATAACCTTTGTGGTAGTGCCCATCATTGCCCCGATTTTATTGACCATGGGCGTCGATCCTGTCTGGCTGGGCATTATGATAGCTATTAATTTACAGACGTCCTTTCTGACACCGCCTTTTGGTTTTGCATTATTTTATTTACGCGGCGTGGCACCAGAATCGGTTAAAACCACTGATATCTATAAAGGCATTATTCCCTTTATTGTCATTCAGCTATTGATGTTGGTTGCGCTGGCTTATTGGCCCAAATTGGCAACCTGGTTGCCGAGCTATGTTTTCAAATGAGTGTTTTTAATTGAGCGTGCTAAGCAGCTACCGGCAAAACATCTTCAACATTGATGGATTTTTTTTCTTTACGGAAAAACTTGCCAACAAACTGATTGAGTTTATTGGTACGATCCAGAGAACGAATAACACTTTTCTGACGATAACCGATAAGTTCAAGAAAATGAAATAGTTCCGGGTTTTCCGGCTCTATTTTCAAGCCTAGAATAATAGCCGCCAGTCCCTTCTGACGTTCTCCCAGAAATAGATGCGCATAAGACAGAACGCGTAAAATATTGGTATCAGAAGGATTCATCAGATGCGCTTTTTCAATCAGAGAAATCCTCTCATTCATGCCGCCTAACACTTCACACAAACCAAGGTAAGCCATACATTTCGCTTTTGCGACGTTGCTGCCTTTGTGCTTGTTCAGTGCGACCCGAAAATAAAATACCCCTTTTGAATAGTCTGATATTTTCAGTGCAGCTATGCCTTGCGAGAATTCATTTACCAATCGGGTTTTCGTTGCCAATGCCTTTATTCCTCAAAATGTCTGCACCGATTTTTCAAATACTATTTAAATTCTAACATAATTTTATTGATTACCAAACGCACAAGGAGAAATTTTAGCTACTAAAAAGCTCTTTTAACTTATTAATAGTTAATAATATTAATGGTTATGAAAGCTAGATATTTGATGATTTTTGCGTCTTAAAATACCATCGGGTCACTGACAATTCATAGAAAAAGCGTCATAAGGAAGCTTTTCACGATTTATTATCATCGAGGTTCAAAATAATTTTATCCGTCGCAATTTTTACCTGATTACGCCCGGCATCTTTGGCTGCATACATTGCCTGATCAGCTGCATTCACTAATTTCTGCCAGGTTTTCGCGTGTTCTGGAAAATTGGCCACCCCAATGCTGACAGTGATATTAATGGTCTTATCATCTTCAATTGCAATTGCATATTCAGCCACTATTTTGCGCAATCTTTCTGCCAGTTCCTCGGCCTCGGACAATATTGTCTCCGGTAAGATGATAATAAATTCTTCACCGCCATATCGGGCAATATAATCTGTTTTACGAATGGAAAGATTAGACAGCTTGGCAAAACTTCGAAGTACAACATCGCCAACTTGATGTCCGTAGGTATCATTGACGTCTTTAAAATGATCGATGTCCAACATGAAAATCGATAAAGGATGATTATATCGGGCAGAGCGCGTTATTTCATTAGTAATCTTTTGTTCAAATATTTTACGATTATACAATCCGGTTAAAATATCATGTGTGGCCAGGTGTCGCAACTTGGCTTCTGCCTGTTTGAGTTCAATCGTCTCACACAAAGTCTTGGCAATACTATTGATAAGATTACGCTCCTGAAATAGAAATGGACCTTCATCAAGGTCGGGAAATCGTTTGGTATAATAAAGCTCGACAACGCCCCTGAAGTCCTTCTTGAGTATCAGCTCACAGCTCTGTTTCCATTCACTTAATTCAAATGGCCGCTCAACATACTCTTTGTTATCCAGAATAATCCTGGCCCTGGCAAATTCAGGATAATGCCATCCTGTAGGCATTATTTTAACCACTGCCGTTAATATATCCTCCATTTTGCTGTATTGTCGAATGGCTTCTGTAATTCCATACATACACTGAAGTTCTTTTATGCGTTTGGCCATGTCATCAAGCAATTGCAGCCTTTCTTTTTCTTCCTGACGCCCAAAAGTCACATCAACAAACCAGACAAAAAATACAATAATAATCACGGCGAAGATGATAGTAGTGATATTCGACTTGAGACTTTCAGACTCTAATAAGTCAATTTCCTGTTGATACGTATTGGTGGGGATCGAAATACGAATGCCACCACGCACGTCACCGACTTTGTATCCCTGTTTTTCGTGACATTTCAGACAGGATTTTTCAACAAATAATTTACCCATAAAATCAAATTCATGTTGGCTCTGATTAAAGCGGTAATAATACGAATCACTTTTGTGCGTTTCGAAATAATTTAATGCATCTTGTTCAAATCGATCCGCCTTATTATTCGGGTTAAGCGGATTAAGGCTGGTTATACGGAAATAATATTGACGTTTTAGATTAGAAATTTCCGAGATCTGACGAGTCATCCAGGCTGGATTAATCAGAATGAGTGCTTTGCCATCATGAGTCAGCAGGGTATTATTTTCAAGATATGGATTAGGCTCTAGTCCCTCAACAGGCTTTACATAAACGCCGCCATATCGGGCACTCCACTCCCTGGTATCCACCATACTGTCAAAATGCGCAATCGCTTCCTGAAGCAATTGCTCATGGGCTAAGGCCAGCTGCTTTTCCTTGACGCTAAAATTATTAAACAGCATGACGCTAGTCATAAACAGAATACTGACGACCAAAACTATTTTTATCTGAATTTTACTGGTTTTTATCATCATCTATCCAACAGATTCTTTCAAACTGAACATCCGGTAATTTTGTCACTCAGATCACCAGTGCCACCAGAGCCACAGCTTCAGATATTTCAACCGTTGCGCCCAAAGTGTCTCCAGTCATACCACCGATGCGTTTTACCATCATGGCTCGTAATGCCAACACGACCAAAATCACTAGAAGTAAAGAGAAAAAGCTGGCAACGATCCAGTACAAAAGTGCACTGATAGTTAATATCGCCCATAAATGTTTCTCTTCAGGCATAAACTCTAAAAACGCACTACCCAGTCCCCCATCACGGACATAGAGTGTAGTCATGAATAGAATGATGATCAGACTTCGTGACAACATGGGTACGACAATTAGAAAAGCACTATTGCCTGTTTTTAACAAATAACTCAGAGCACTCCATTTAAGCAGCAAAATCAGTACGGTAACGGCCACAGCGATGGGTCCACAATGAGGATCCTTCATGATCTCCAAAGTCCGGTCGCGATTGTTCATCCCCCCAATCCAGGCATCGGCACTATCAGCCAGGCCATCCAGATGCAAGCCTCCGGTAACCAACACCCAGACCGATAACAAAATGGCAGCCAGGACCTCAGCCGGAAAATCTGTGGCAAAAAACATAATAATCTGGCATATCAGATAAAAGATAAATCCCAGCAAAGCACCTACGAGGGGGTAATAAACTATAGACTGACCAATTTCCTGTTGCCCGACATCGCCCCGTACAGGTGATGGTATCCGTGTCAGGAAATTCAAAGCAATATAAAATGCGCGTAGTTGCTGGTTCATAAATTTATGCCTGTTAATCCAGGACTCCATGAAATTTTAAAGTGGTGACGATTTCAGCATCAGAATAATATACCTGAATTTTAGAACAACAGGCATAGGGCACTTCAATATTGTGAACCGCCTGGACAGGCATGTCCAATACCGTTGCCAGTATGATCTTCTGTACCCCGCCATGGGTAATTATCAAGCTGTTTTGCCCTTTACTGGCGGTTAAAAATTGCTGCCAGAATTCAATCACCCGATGTTGAAATTCCAGCACCGGTTCACCGCCTGGCGGGGTGTTGGCCAGTGGATTTTGCCAGAAATTTTTTAATTCAGGTCCGGATTCAGAGGCAATTTGCTGAACCGATTGACCTTCCCATTGACCAAAATTAATTTCTTTGAGGGCATCGCTTTGCCGTAAAGACAAACCCCGTTGCCTGGCCAGTTTCCGGGCAAATTCTGAACAGCGTCGTAGAGGTGAACAGATAATATTATCGATATCACTCAGCTCCCTGACCGCGTTATCCATTTGTTGCCAACCTATTGCACTTAATACATCATCGGTAATGCCTCGAAATATGGGGCTTGTCGGTAGTTCATGATCAACTGAAGGCTCGTTATTGGCTAAGGGCTCTTTGTTAGTTGAAGGTTCTTGGTTCGCTGAAGGCTCTTTGTAAGCTGAAGGCTCTCCATGCCGCATTAAGATAATCGTTGACTGTGTCCAGGGCATCAATGTTTCTGCCATCCTAGAGTCGTTTTTGGCTCACTGAAGCGCTGGAAAAACTGGCCATTTCATTGTGCAATAAACAGGCTGAACGGATCAAGGGATACACCAGAGCAGCGCCGCTGCCTTCACCCAGACGCATATCAAACTGCAGGAGGGGTTTGACATCAATTAGCTTCAAAATCCTGGCATGTCCCTGCTCGGCAGATTGATGTGAAAAAATTAACCAGTCCTTACAATTGGGACTGATATCAATAGCAATCATTGCCGCCACACTGCAGATAAAACCATCGACTAAAGCGACCATGCTTCTCTGCGCACATCGTATATAAGTTGCTACCAGCGCCGCGATTTCAAACCCACCCAGGGTCTGTAAGATTTCCAGTGTAGTATTTAATCGCTTCTTATGCTGCGCCAGTGCAGCCTGAATAACCTGAACTTTATGTTGAATACCATTATTATCAAGACCTGTACCTGAACCGGTTAATTGTTCTGGATGCATTGACTTCAGTGCACAGACCAATGCTGTAGCACTGCTGGTATTGGCAATCCCCATTTCCCCGGCAATTAATATTTCACAGCCATTATCACTGGCCTGATCAACTTTTTCTTTGGCAATATTAAAAGCCTTGCTCAATTGCTGTTCAGTCATTGCGGTTTTCAGTAAAAAACTTTGTGTGCCTGGCGCAATCACATGATGTTCGACCAGGGCCATTTCCGGTAAATTGCTGACCAACCCTAGATTAACCACCTGTAATGGCAGTTTATGTTGTCGGGATAGAACACTGATAGCGGCGCCACCGGAAGAAAAATTTTCAACCATCTCGGCTGTCACTGTCTGAGGAAAAGCAGAAACATTTTCCTGAGCAATGCCATGATCAGCGGCATAAATGACAATCCGGGCATTATTTACCGAGGGATTTAAGGTTTTTTGCAATGCCGATATAGTTACTGCAATTGCCTCAAGTGCACCCAAAGAACCTTGAGGTTTAGTTAATTGATTTTGCCAGTGTTGAGCGTGTTCAAGATCTTCCTCATTAATCGGCTCTACCGAATGACATAACCATTCAAACATATTAGTTCCCATGAGCAACCGGACTGGACGACTTAAGCACTTGTTCAAGACCTGCCACAACTAAAGTCACTGCATCGCTGATCTGTGCCAACTCCTGATGTAGCCAGCCAGCTTCATCGACAAAACGTCGACTCAGTTCACCCATAGGAACCACTCCCAATCCAGTTTCATTACTGACCAGAATGATATCTGCCTGGGAATTTTGCAACTGCTGTATGAATTTTTGTCTTTCTGTTGCCCATAATAAACGCTCTGCCTGGCTGTCTTCATGACATAGCAAGTTACTCAACCACAAGGTCAGGCACTCGATTAATATTATATTATTGGTCTGATTATGTTCCGCCAGGACATCAGCCAGATGAACGGGTTCTTCAACCAGAAGCCATTCCCTGGGACGCCGGTGTTGATGTTGAACTATCCGCTCAGCCATTTCATTATCTTGTGCAGTCGCTGTGGCGACATAAATAATATTTTTTTTGTGCTCATTAGCGCTGTTTTTTAGTCTGGATTCCGCTAATCGACTTTTTCCAGAACGGGCACCGCCGAGAATAAGTTCTATCAATGGAGTTCTCAGTTATTGGATGGGATTTTGAGAAGTAGTGTATCGTGAATGATTCGGCTTTACCAGTTTAGGGTTCCTTGGCAATCACACAGCGATTTCGACCTTGCTCCTTGGCCTGATAGAGTGCTTTATCGGCTCGTGCAAAAGCGCTTTCAGGGGTGTCATTGGCCATAAACAGACTGATACCACAGGAAATTGTAACTTTGACATTATTACCACGATAATGAAACTCCAGCTTTTCTACCGAAGCCCGAATTTTTTCCGCCACTTTAAAACCACCGCCCAGAAGAGTCGTTTCCGGCATCAGGCG
>Ga0316204_10002991_pt1 | contig 35760 bp, 33 predicted proteins | sample 6monrhotite_MG_2_FD_205661 | JGI IMG/M metagenome (GOLD analysis project Ga0316204, IMG submission 205661) | Microbial mat bacterial communities from mineral coupon in-situ incubated in ocean water Damariscotta River, Maine, United States -... | ecosystem: Environmental > Aquatic > Marine >... | reverse complement strand
ACAATGGGATGTCCCCAGTTGAGTTCGAAAAAAGGTATTTAGAGAAGGTCGCAAGTGTCTAGAGAACTAGGGGCTTGCCAACATGCGCACCATCATTCAATACCTTACCTTTAGCAAGCACCTAAAACACAGGGTAAAACCAAGGTCACGTTTAATGAACTGTGTCTACGCCCAGCCTATTTAAGCAGATAAATATTTTTCCACCTCAGGCTCCATATGTACTCGACCAGAAAGCAGATCCGCATATTTTTCGCCAAGGTGATCGTACATGCCTTGCCCTTCGGCATTGATAAACATGTTTTAAAATAGGCAAACGATGACGTGCTCAGAGAGGCAACGACGACTTTATTGTTTTCGTCTTCCATTTTATGCTAGATTCAAGAACCAAGTGCAATACTCAGCTATGCTGGGGATGAATGAAAAACCTATACAGTCACATCGAACTGAATGAGAGATGTGAAATATACCGTCTGCGTGCAAACAGTATATCGCGTCACCGGGTCATGCCCCCAGCCCCATATCGAAAGAATAAAAACCGCCGATTACTGTTTTCCTTTCTGAAAGGCCCCCAAGCGTACATACGGCATCTTGCATCCAATTGACAAAAGCAGTGATCTAACAGCTTTAAGGCCCAATAATTTTGGCAACAAATAACCACGTTGAAAATTTATTAATATGCTTTCCTCTTTGTAAGCATATAACTCTAGACCTGCGGATATAGCCGCATTTTCAATTTCCATGTTGGCGTGTCTATAGCCATGAAATGTTTTTAAAACCGTATACAGACGCCAGTCTTTAATCATTCTAAATACGGCATATGCCCACGCATCAATTTGAAGAAATACATCATAATAAAGATATGACCAAATATTATCAGGCGCAGATGCATAATCAAGAATGAGAATGCCATCTTCATTTAAAATTTGATAAATATTATCAAAACAACAATCAAGCTGTATTAGATCGAAGTTGTATATTGTGCTTATTGTTATAACTGCGTCAAAATTAACCAAATTAGTCTTTTTTAGTATGTTGACTGTCTCATAAGTAAAATTTCCGAATAAATTCTTAGTTGCTGAGACACAGTCTGGCACATTCAAGTCAGAACACGTAATGTCGAACCCATCCTGAATAAGAGCCATCTCATTGGCAGCGCGAGCACTTCCAACAGAGAGAACGTGCATATTTTGATTTAGATGCTTACGCAAAAACTTATCACAAGCAGATTTTCGATCTACCCCCTCTTGTGCCAGATATCGTTCAAAAAAGACTTCGCGACTTTCATAACCTTGTTCTGCCGAATATCCTCCCATAAGCACTTCTATACGAGAAAACTCCTCTTCATCATTTTGTGATGGCGGCACATCATTATTATCGTTGGCTTTAAGTGGAACCGTAATATATTTATACCACGTGCGCATTTCACTTCCTTCGTTAAACTTAATTATTTAAAATAATAGATGTTTTTCTTGCAATAATTGCAAGAAATAGATAGAATGTGACTTCAGCATAAGGCCCTCTTTCTGACATGACATTACTGAATTTTGCATGGTTTTTCATTAAAAGCTGATATTTACGTCTTTTAGGTTTGCCTTCCCTGTGCTGGATATAATTTCCGAAGACCAACCAAGTCGTTTCTGTAATGAAGCAACATGTACAACAATTGGTGCATCCCATATGTACATGGCCCAATTTGAATCCGTTATCCACAGTCCGCTACTCGAATTAACGCGCGATGATATATAATCAAGTTCTTTTGTTACAAAGTCTAAAGAATGACGCTTAATCTTGGAGAAATAGCTTTCCCCCTCATGGCAAAACGTGCAGGAAAAAGGGCACCCACGATTGGTCTGCACGAGCGGCATGTACCTTGAATCTGATAAAAAAAATCATCAAACAAACCCATCGTATATGGCGATGTAATATCATCAAGGTTTTCGCGGCTTGCAAGATCAGGGCCACCAAATACAATCAGAACATTTGGATTTATTTTTCTTTCATATGCGGCCACCGCCAATGCCAAATTTTTATTCCATAGCCTCTACTGCCGTGTGTACATCCTCCAAGATACCATCAACACGGAAGTTTATTCCTGAGTTACGCCCAAAAAAATAGATGTTATCAAAGGTGTTGTTCACCAATTGGATTTGTTTATCAATACTGTCCAAGTATTCCGGCGTTAAAAGCGGGAACCCATTTTTTAAGGGTACCGATTTTTGGAAAACAACCTTACTTTGTGGATCGACAATTCCCATTTCATACAATTCTGACTGCACTTTGTTCTTCAATGCATCCAAGTCCTCATGTTTAGGAGAAATAACTTCTGATGTAATCCTATACATACCATTGTTATCCTCTTGGATATTTGAATAGAGCGTTACACGGAATGTTTTCATTTCAGGAGCATGGCATTGCAAGAAATGCACGTCCGTTAAGAATGGCTTGTCAAAAGCAAAATGGAATAAGCTTGTATATAATTTACGGGGAGCTTGGATGTTTTCCGGCGCGTCTAGCCCTGCTATCTTGAAGAAGAACGGAACAGGGACAGTCCAGATTAAGCGATCGCAATGAACCTCTCTGCCACTGCTTAACGTTACTGATGAAATAGAACCATTCTTACTTTCCGTGTGTTCGACGCTTTCGCCCGTAATCACCTCCACACCTAATTCTTGTAATTGTGTTTTCAAAAGGTCGATCCATTTTTGAATGCCACCCTGTTTTGGGTAAAAATTCTTGCGTTTGTTTTGTCCTTCTTTGTAATTATGAAACCCAATTTTCTGATCATAAATAGAAGATTTTTTTAGCTCTCGACTGGCCTCTGGCGTGGCAACAAGAATTCTCCCGACACCAACTAATCCTTGCGCACCAGGAAGCAATTCATGCAATGATGCACCATAATATTTATCTTCAAGAATAGGCCTAAACAGGTGGTCAGTTAACGCGTCCCCGTAAATATTGCGTAATTGATCTTCTGCATTTTCAAAGCTGTTTTTATCATTGGTTATGTTCAAAAGTTCACTTAAACCCTTTTGATAAAGGTTCGCGCTCAAGCCACGAGCATCCAAAAAAGGCGAATTTGAATTTAGTCTATTCGCATAGAAAGAACCGCCCTTTAGATTCCCTAAAATGTGCCAATGATCCTCATCAACGTCGCGAAACATCATCTTGTTGGCATTGTCATTACCTGTCATTTGCAAGTAATGAGTTCCATAATCAAACGTTAGATTATCATTATAAGTCGTAGATCTATACAAACCACCGAGATCATTATCACGTTCAATGATGCAAACTTTTCCATATTTTTTTGCCATCAGAAGAGCGCTAGTTATACCTGCGATTCCGCCACCAATTACGATGTTCATCGGGTTGGTCCTTTTAAAAGAAGTAATAATAAACAAAAATTTATAAAAACATGCCTTTAATTTATTTCGTTTTCTGCGCAATCACATACCACATTGCGATATTTTTTGGGTCTCCAACCATTTCTGTTTTTACTTCATGCACACATGACTTAATGTCGAAATTTCCACAAAGTTCGAGAACATCCGGCAGCGAAAAAAATGAAGTTTTGAGCCCATCAGTGCCGGTTTCATCTTTAAATGCATTATAGAAAGACCGGCTAATATATTGGGCCTTATGAAGCGAGCTGTGAGCATTGCTAAACAGAGCGGACACCATATATCCACCAGGCCGAAGAACGCGATACGCTTCTTTGAAAATACATTTGCTGGCTGCAAAGTCATTGTGAGTGATCGAGCCACGATCTAAAACGAACGAATAAGAATCATCTTCAAATGGTAACGTGCTGAAATCTGCATCAATCAATTTCAATTGACCAGAACCAGATGTGACGACATTTTTTTCAGCTACGGATAACGCTGTTTTAGAGCCGTCGATCCCGTGTACATTATCAAAACCAAAATCCAATAAAAAACCAAGGTTATTTCCCGTGCCGCAACCAAGTTCTAAAGCATTTACATCAGACATGTCTTCGATGTTCGAAAAGAGCCGATGTACAATAGAGACTACAAAGTCATAAGGAATGCGATTAACCTGCTTTCCTTTTTTATAAATAGAATCTTCCCAGTTTTCGTCAAATGCCATGATCGTAACCTATTCAAAATCTTCTAAACGAACCCGGCCATTACGAAAGGCATCCGTTTGATCAAAATAATCCCGCGATTCTTGTGTCAATAAATATAGCGGGTCTCGTTGCAGTTCTAATAATGCATACTCAACAAAAGCATCAGCCCGACATAAAGAGTATTGAAAGCTATCTTTCAGGACATGCTTCGTCAAAATTCCTTTGTCAAACAAGTCTTTTTCAATTCTGTTTAAATCGTATCGCACAATCGCATCTAGGGGGCGTACGTGTAACTTTAATTTTGTGGAATGTTCAACCTCATCTATATCGGTGACTGTTCCATCAAAAAATTTATCGAACCTATACAGAGGGCCGTCAGGAATTTGTCGTTCTATGTACAATATGAACGTTGGCGCAAATGGGGAGCCAAATGTAACTATGTTTCCAGCATTTTTTGAAAGGCTGTCAAAATCACTACCGATATCAAACGGATCAACTTGAGATGGCAAGTCTCGGCTTAAGCAATCAGGCTGATTACAGGCATTGGAAAACACAGGAGCAGGTGTGCGCTTTGACTTATATTTTTGACGAAAAAGTTCGCTAAATTGGCCAACTTCGGATGGGTCGTCCGATACATGATAATGTCGGCTCTTGGTAAACTGATAATTATAAGTCGGCACAATGAGGGGGCCATCAAATAACATTTCAAGGTCGCTTAGCATCGCCTTAAATACAACTTCTGAAATATCAGATGGGTTTGTATTCTCGTTCATTAACTGCGGAAATGAAGCCAAGTAGGCAAATAAATCTGAGTGAATGTAAGACGGGGTTTTCATTAGTTGCAAGCTTTCAAGGCAACTTGAACGTCAAGCTTCCCACTTGAGTTTAAAGGAAAGTCATCGACGAATATAATTTCGAATGGCCGCTCATAATTAGGTAAAGACTGTTCTGCAAAATCAATGAGCTTGAGTTTAATGCTCGCGTCAGTTTCAGGTAAGTTCCGTTTTATGATGTAATAAATTTTGCTATCGTTTACGATCACCTTCACAAGCGAACTTATTTGTTGTTGCAGCATAGTTTCAATAGACATTAAGTTAATACGATAGCCTAGAATTTTCTCATAATCTCTAAGGCGACCAACATAATGGATCAAGCCGTTATCATCTTCATAAACCAAATCACCCGTTGGATAAAACATATGTCCATCTAAAACAATAACAGGGGATTGCGCATTCACATATCCGGTCATTAATTGAGGTCCCGAAAGAAACAATTCGCCGGCTCTATCATCACGTCCCAATGTATTGATATGTGTTACAACATTAGGTAATGGTCGCCCCAATGGGACTGAGGATTCACACGAATTATCAGCATTCACTTCATAATAAAGTGCATTAACAGTAAATTCTGTTGGTCCATACATGTTGTGAATTGTTGCCAAGGGGCTTGCGTCTCTCATTCGCTGCAGCAAAGAGGCAGAAAGCTGTTCACCGCCTGAAAAAATATTCCGGACTTTAGAAAATGAAACCCCCGGCAATACATTCTCTAGTTCTAAAATTTTTTCCCACGTTGAAGGCACTGCATAAATAGACTCAACATGGCGACGTCCAATTAAATCACATAGTGATAATAAGTTCATAGATTGTGAAGTCAGACAAATTTCAGTCTTGAAAACCAAGGCAAAGGCAATATCAGCCAATGAGATATCAAAGGTCATCTCACCATTAATAATAACAGAACTTGATAAAAAACAATTTTCAAAAGCATCCGCTATGGATGCACAGTACGCAGAAAAAGAACTTTTTGATATCGCAACACCTTTTTTATCGCCGGTACTTCCGGACGTAAAAATAATATATGCCGTATCTAAGTCTTCTTCCTGCAAGCCATTTCCGTCTTCGCGTAGAGGAACAGTCAAGAACTGAATTGGCTCGTTTTCATTTTCTCGTTGCAATAAAATAGACACGTTTGTTTGTTGAATTTGTTTTTCATTTATATTCCATGGCGTATCTGCATTGAGAGGCAAGTAATACCCATCGGCCATCCAACATGCAAAAATTGCCGCGAGATAATCAGCATTTCTCTCCAATACAATGGCAGCACCACGATAACGTTTTGGTAGGTTTTTCCATTTCTCGCGCAACGTTTTTGCGTAAGCATAAACACGCTCTGTAAATTCACGCTGAGTGTAAGAATGCTCATGGTCAGAAACCAACACCTTATCGGCATCAACATTAAGATATGAATTGATCAGATTTTTCATTGATATGTATAATATTTATCTTTTCTAACGGCCCGTATTTGCCACAAAAAGGTGCGTTGCACACAACGTGAACACAAACGCGAGAGCGTATTGCTAATCTATCAGGCTGATTGTCGTTACTAACAAATCTCGAAAGCCCTTCTTCCCTTTTTCAACATTGTTGATTGGATCCGTATAGTGATGAAAATGCCTATCATTTAAAATCAGCATCTCAGAAGGCTTTAAAATTTTTGATAGAAAATCACTATCACTTTGCATGTCTTCGCGAACGCGTGAAATGCCACCACAAATATTTTCAGCATTTATGCATGAAATAGCAAGATAATCAAAACCATCTTGATGCCAACCTTCAGGCACCGGATAACCAACATAATTGTCTGCGCATGTAATGCGAATTTGATGGAAGCCGACGTTAACATCGCACCCACAAAATAGAGGGCTAACTTGATCAATAAATAGTTGGCAAAATTCGTCTATCACACCTTGTTCGATGGGGGCAAAGTCGCGCGTCAGACCACCAGCATAATGATTGATTTCTTGGTTTTGAAAAAAGTCTGCGCCACTGATCAAATTTGTTGCTGAACCTGAAAACGTGACCTGTGAAAAACGTCGCTCGCGAAAACATTGGTCTTGCAACAAGTACTTATCCATCGGCAGGTTAAAATAACTGTCGAGCATCTGCTTTGAAAATTGGGGGAGTTTCTTAAAAGCAAAATCAATGTAATGTTTTTTATGCATGTTGACCTAACCCTATAGAAAAATTAAACACCGATTGACGAACATTAAAGTTCAAAGCACGCAATCACTAATCCTCTTTGAGAAGAACTTCTACGGCATCGGCCCAATCTTTTACACTTCTAATATTTCCTGCCGACTGAAGCGGTATAGTGACCTCAAATTGTTTTTGAACAGCTATATAAATCGTGATCTGGCCCAAAGAATCCCATTCAGGAACTCCTCCGATTCGCGTATCTAAGGATACTATTCCTGGTTCAAGCGATAAACAATCCGTAATACAGGCCATAACTTCATCAATTAGTCTGTGGTTTTTACATTCAAAATTATTCATGATATTTTTCTAATCTCAATAGTTTAGATATCGACCTAGAAGAAATTACAAACCTGTCGCGCTATTGCAACAACCCAACGTCAACAAGGCGCTCTGCAAGGGCACCGAGCTCCAATAAATCAGCATCACATTTTTTTGCAATTTCAACTAAATCATGTTCTCCATCTGCATAATTTAACAGATACATCAATGAAACGTGTTCTTTACGGGCGCGCATCTTTTCTTCGTTTTTATCCGCAATATTAATGGTCGAATACAAACCGTGTTTTGAAAGCATCGGCTCACCGCGAAGGTCTGTACGAACATAACGCTTTTCATTCGCTTCATGCCCAACAAGAAGTTTCCAGGTTGCTTGTAGGCTGGAGGCTAGAATTTCTGGCGTTAATTGCTCAGGCGTATCTCCGGACGTATGGTAAAACTCCCACCCCGGTAGCATTCGCATGAGAGCACCCACGGGCAAATTAAATCCTGGAGAACAAAACTGTCGTTCATCGCTACCTTGTTGAGGTCGGAAATCCTCAATAATATCTGTTTTTCCAATAACCAATTCAGCTATGCGATCGAGTTCAGTATTACCTTGACGAGATTTTTCATAAATCAACTGATCATTTATGCCAACACAACTTAGGACAAGTCCCGCATGCATATTCTTAACTGCTTTGGATGTCTCGTTATTTTTGAGCCAACACATGGCTCCAATTGTTTCCGGAACAAATAAGAACCGATATGTATAATGACGTTTTTTCAAACGAGATAACAGTTTGTAAATTGCTGCCGACAAGACAACGCCAGCAAGGTTATCAGCGGCCATTGAGGGATGGCAAATATACGTACTCAAAAGAATTTCTTTATCTGTTTCCCCTTCAAGTACTGCTTCGCCATACACCAATCCACCTGGTTTTATTTTTGTGTCGATACGTGCTCGATAAAGACCAGGTTGCATGTTTTGTTTATCCTTATCACGCATACAAAACCCCCACCGAGGGGCATAGTAACTTGTGACGTAAGGTATTAGGTCAGGATTGTTCGGAAGACTGTATATATGCTCTTTTAACTCATCTAAGTCTATTTCCATATCAATGGGCTGAGAGCTACTTACCAAATGAAGATTATGGTCTGCAAAGTTTGCATAAACCTCACCATTTGGCCCTGTGATTTCTGCAGAAATTGGTGACCATTCATCAGGAACTGTCCAGCCGAAAACGTCCGTTCCAGATGGCACTTCGGTCACGCTAAGCTCCATATAATCACTTAAAATTGAAAGTGTTTCTCGATTTCCCGGCCCTGTCAGGCTGCGGCACAACGGGAACAAACGTTCTAAAAGGCCATGCATCCACGGCCCCATAGAAGAAGCCTTTTTAACACCGTCTAGCAGTTCCTGATTGCCCATTCAAAGTATCCTTAAAGTATTTAAAGCCATAAGCCTAAAAAAGCTCATTACATTCCTAAACCAATTGTTAGATCGAGTGAAACCATTTTTCCAAGTCCTGCTTGTTTGTCAATATTTCTACGTCATGCCGATACAATGTATCCAGTGAAAGTTTGTCCAATGGGCTGTAAAACACAGACGGTATAGAGGCTTGTTTTGCAATAGTAGCCGTACTTGTAAAGGGAATAGAAATTGAAGCCTTGACCTCTTTCACAATTCTTTCCGCTGAAATTCCTGAATCAACGCGAATAACACCTTTACGCCGAGAAAACTCATCAATGAATTTTTTGTACCCTTTTGTGACGTGTATTGAACGTCCTTTAGGTTTCAAAACGATCGCATAACCAGAAGCGATAGCGACCTCGTAAATCACATTGTAAAACTCTTTCAGTACATCAAGCCTATAATAATGAACGGTTATGCCGCTAAAAATTGAACTAGATGACCTGTAAACAGCGACATCAAACAAAACGATTGACTTGTCGGAAATTTCAGGGATTTGCGCTGATTTATCCGTCAGCGAATACGCCTTAACGATGTGGTACTTGGCATTATGCCTATCATACCTTTGAATGAAGTTTTTGTGTTCCTGATCCCATACAGCATACTCTGGCCAATTGATAAGTTCCCAACCTGGAGGGTATGGCGTGTTTCCAAAACCTTTTATATGCATCCCACCATAATTCAAAGAATATGGTGCCAGGAAAATGCGAACCCCTTGTGCTTCTGCTTGGAAAGTCCATAAAGGCCTGTTTGCAAAAAAGGAGTCGTGAAACAGATACGTACTCGCCACTTGTTCTTTTTCAATGAGCCTAAAATATAAAAGTTCCATAGCATCACGTAATAATATGGCAGACCACCATCTGCCGATTAAAACATTACTTACGGCCAGCAAAGAAATCCAAATGCCAACTACAGCAAAAGTCATTCTTTTTCTCAACCCGAGCAACCCAGGGAAAATACGCTCCTGAATTTGGAAACAGTTATCAATCGGCTTATTTTTTAACGTCGAAACATTTACAAAAATATTTTTTTCAGACGCAAGCCGTATATCACTCTCTTTATACCAACGGCTAACACCATGGTGCGTGGCAACCTCTTCTGCGCTCTTTGGAATGGCTCCTTCAGGCATACTTGGAAAAATTGCATAACTTTCTTCAAAATCAAATTGTGGCCTAAAGCTGTCACAACACAACCTAAACCATCGCCGGGCTCCTTGAATCAAGAACTGTATTAGAACTTTCCAGCGCCGAATATTGGACGAAAATGAAGCAACTTTAATCCCCTTGCTCTCAAGCCAGTCTCGCCATGCGTCAGGAAAAAAAACAGGGATGGGTTTATCTGGTTCCGTTAAGGCAAGCATCAGCTCTCCATAAAAAGCTTTCCGCAACTCAATGAATAGTCTTTGCCGAACATTTAGCTGTAAGAATGGTTGAAAGTTTTTCGGCACCATTCCTCTGCCTATATTTTCTGGCAATCCCATATCAACCAAAATCAACTCAGAAATCAGCTTGATATGGCGGTATGGCTCATCAGTCTGCGCCATTAGCCTAGATGCTCTTAATGAACGACGGATTAAAGATTTATTTTTCATAAATGCCAAAGATTAGAAAGGATTCAGTTGATGCGTGACTTATAATTTATACGATTTCAGGTAAACTAGCTAGGGCTTACAACAACTGAACCCAAATGGCTGAAGGTCCTTCAGGGCTTTCACGTTCAGTTCCAGGCTCCAGTTTAAACCCTGCTTTTTCGAAGACCCGTTGAGATGCAATGTTTGCATCTGCAATTCCTGCTCGCAAAACCTTTAGCCCTAATATAGACAGCGCGAACTCTACAACCATCTTTAAGGACCTGTGCCCAAGCCCCTGCCCCCAAACTGATTTGTCAAACATCGCAATCCCAACGAAAGCCTCGCCTAAGTTGTAGGCAATATCGTGCAACCGAATATTCCCAATATGATTTTCGTGCCAAAAGACACCAAATAGAATGCCATGATCATCTTGTTCGCAACTCAGGGCATAAGCACGAGAACTTTCCACCGTTTGAGGGTTATTTCGAGGATGCGTCAAAAACTGCTTCACATCGGGATCATTTATGCCATCTGCGTAAGATTGTGTGACATCTTCGACACGCAAAGACCGCAGTATAAGACCCTTCCCATCAGACAGAGATACCATTTTTTTTAACGCTTGCCAGTACCGTGTATTACACGCGTCGTTCAAGGAAGTTCGCTTGCCTCTAAAAATGGCTTCAGCTAGTCGCCAATCGTCTTCATTATCAATATCTACCACGCGCTCAGATGGCAGAATATGGGCCACAAAATCACAGTCAGAACCAGCCCCATCACTGTATAACACATGTTGGGATGGGAAGCCTGCAAAACTGCCCGCATCGTAATATTTAACGCCCAAATCCTGAGATCGAATAGAAAACTTTCCGGGCTCAGCAGGAATTAACATACCGTCATCCGCCAGATCAAATGCCCATTCAACAGGCGCTGGATAAGGTGCAACCCCCATGATAGGATTTGCACCTTTATGTGCATCCATCTTCAACGCGGCCTCACATAGGTCTTGGGGCATTATTAAGGGCGCACATGTCATCAACAGCCATATCTGATCAAATTCATCACCAAGCTGTTTATAGGTTTCTGCCACATATTTCATAACTGGCATAATCGGAATGAAATCAGTGGCGAGTTCAGGTGGTCGTATAAAATCAGGTAAAAACCCAAGCTCCGTCACCACGTTACCTATTTTTTCATCATCAGTGGACACATGAATTGTTTCAAACAGCTCGCTTTGCCGGGCAGCCTCAAGAATATGTGCGATCATAGGCTTGCCACAGAATTCTCGAATGTTTTTATTCGGCAATCGTTTTGAACCACCACGAGCTGGCACAATGGCAAGGCGTTTTGTCATGGGTGTGGCCTATACGATTTTCGGATTAGGGTGAGGCTTTCTGGTCCAACATTAAACATCAAATCAAGAACCGACATATAAGGTAAAAAATCACCATTTACTTGAGAATACACGGGGTGCTCAAAATCAAAATATGACACACCAATTCCAGCTGCGGTAAAAGCATCCGATACGTCCATATATTCTTTGGACCCCGGAGGCGAGACATAGTGTTCCGCGCGGATATAAGCACATATATTCGCGAGCAAATCAGCCTTAGTTGAAGACACGTTCATTTCGCTTGAGCGTTGAATGTCTGTAGTTATCCCTAATTCATTTCGTATCCACATTGTGATGCCAATAGATAACTCCGCAAGACTACTCGTATCTTGATTGAAAATAGAAAAAAGGCTGTCTGCATAGCGATCGAAATATGGTGTTTTACCATATGCCGTTTCTATGGACCGGATATGTTTGGCTGGAAATGCACCATCGTGCACAATTTTGACATCGCAAATAGACTGTTCACGCACGCCTTTGGTATGCACTGGAACCGTTAGCCAACTTGCCCCTGTTAATGTCTTGATCTGGTTTCGCTGTTGCCATGATCTTTTGGCAAACTGCACTGAGTCTAAGAACACAAATTTATCCACACGGTCCATCAGACCGAAATAACCGATCCACGGTAAATACGTTGGCTGCATGATGGCTGCGGTTATCATTTTTCTACAGCGAGCCCAATTCCATCAAATCCATAATTATTGCCATTATAAAACATAAAATGCTGACCATTGTACCGAACGACAGCCGCATACTCTACCATCTCAGAATCAAAGTCTTCTGTTGATACGCCTAGCCCTGCTAAAGCATCATTACGTTCCCAATGGATACCGTCTATGGATTCAGCGTAACCAAGCCTATATGCATCACCCTTGTGAGCAAACCACATTTTCCATATACCGTCTTCGCGCAAAACATATGGGCGCGCTAGAGCATTCTCATTATCATCACTAAAATCAATACATACATGGCCTTGCCTGCTCCAAGTCAAGCCATCATCAGAGCGTGCCATTTTAATATTGTAACGCGGCAGGTCTTTATGCCTCCATTCCGTACCGGACACATAATACATAAACCAACCATCGTCCACCTTAACGACCCAAGGTGCTGTATTTAAATATGGATCTGTTGGACAGCGTTCAATAACGGGAGCCTGCGACCACCGCTTGAATGTACTCTCACCCTCATGACAAATCGCCAACCCACCAAAAAGGTGCATACGTACTGTTGATCCTGGGTTCCAGCCTATATAGTAGAGCCGCTTTTCATTATTTTGTTTTATCAAACATGAAGGTGTCACACCGTTATCATCAAAACAGCCCAAGGCCCCAGACACCAAAACAGGTTCCTCAGAAAAACCGATGACTTTAGGCTCACCATTCAAATCAACTGTTGCGTATCCAATACATGAACGGTTTTGATTATCACGACCAGAAAAATAAATTCTGAAGATTCCGCCACCCATGTCTTCTGGTGTTGGTATCATCGCATGCGTCAATGACCACCATAGCTTTGTATCGGGCTTAATAAATAATCCCGATTTTTGCCAGCCAATAGGGTTCTGAAACAACTTAGGTTCAGTCACAAAACATTCCTTATTTTAAGCTAAATAATTTTTTCTTAAGCACTTTTGCCCGTCGATCTTCTTTAGGAAAAATAGCACTACTATCGCCAACACTTACACTTCCGTCTTCCATATTACGAACAACTGAAGAACCCATAGCGATAAAACAATCGTTTCCAATTGTCAGAAAGTCACGCAACGTGACATTGACGCCAATAAAACATCGCTCCCCAATCTTACAATGCCCCGATATAACAGCATGCGAAGAAATGTACGCGTGATCACTTATGATGCTGGCATGTCCCAAATGGTTCCCAGACCATAACATGACATTATTTCCAATTTTCACGGATGGTTGAATGGTTTGGTTCTCAAGAATAAAACAATTATCTCCGATATTTAGGTCAGGCCAAGTCACTGACTTGGAACACACATAATTTGCTAATCTGTATCCTGTCTTTTTAGCTTGGTGATATTTTTCCTCGCGAAGGCTGTTTAAACCTACGTAGGAAAGAGCAACAAACATGTCGTGATCTTCGGATGGGTATTTTACAAGAACCTCACTAAAAGGAATCAATGGCAGTCCTTGAAAATGCGTATTGTCGACGTAATCATCATCAACGGTAAAGGCGACGACTTCATAATCACTGTCAAACTCAAAGTAATATTTAGCTAATTTTGCAATTTCCGCAGACCCAAATATTATTAATTTATTTTGCATGTTTCAAACTGGCCCTTTCCGAATATAAAAAGATTAAAATTCTATATCCGACCAGTCCATAGGCTGGTCTTTGGTTATATCGTTGCTAGCTTTAGCGCCAACGACCTGTGTCAAATATCGTCCCCGCAACCCTAAGGCTGGACGACGAACAACCACATCATTCGCAGTGATGATATCTCCTTTGGCAATGTCATGAGCCGCGTACAGACCATCTCTGCGCCCAACCTTACGTTCTTCTGGCAACAAATTCTTACTGAAACTTCCTAAAGACATGTACGATTCGTGAATTCCTTCAACAAGCGCCTTTAATTCATGCGGTTCTAAAGCATAAAAGTGGTCCGGCCCTTTCGATTTTTTATCAAGTGTGATGTGCTTTTCAATCACAGAAGCGCCAAGAGCCGCACTCGCGATCGACGCATACACACCGAGCGTGTGGTCAGAGAAACCAACCGGACATTTAAAACGGTTTTTAAATGTCTTCATCACATTAAGGTTCACCATTTCGGCTGGAAGAGGGTACATGCTACCGCATTGCAGCAACGCAACATTGTGGTTACCAGCACCTTCGCACACAGCAACGGCTTCTTCAACGTCAACCATATCACACATACCTGTTGCAAGGATCAAAGGCATGCCTGAAGCAGCTATTTGATGAAGCAATGAAAAATTTGTTAATTCCGATGAAGCGACCTTAAATGCTGGCACACCAACATCACATAACGCTTTGACAGAACCTTTGTCGAATGCTGATACTAAAAAATGTAGCCCACGTTCACTTGAATAGGCCTTCAAAGCATGAAGCCAGCCAGCATCTAGCTCTATGGATTTGAAGGTATCGTACATTTCACCACCACCGGGATATAGAGCGTCCGCCTTAAATAATTGAAATTTCACCGCATCACAGCTACAATCTGCGGCGACATCAATTAATGCACACGCGGTATCCATAGACTGGTCAAAGTTCGAACCAATCTCTGCGATAACGTATGGCGAATTACCTGCTCCTATTTGACGTTCCGCGATGAAAAAGTCATGTTCCAACATGTCTATGCCTTTCTAAAAATTCTAAAATTTGAGATGATCCATCACCTGCGACATGCGTTTGACCATTGTTAGACATCTCTGTTCTTACATTTGATTTCACCAACAGCGATAAAATTTTCTCTTGAAGTTCTTTTACACTGACTTCGTGTGCAGCACCCAAATGCCAGCTCGTTTTGAGGAGATTAAAACTTTGATGGGCATCTGCATGCACTTTGTCGATCGACAATAATATTGCGGGCGTTCCTGTTGCCGCCAACTCATATTTCGTAAGGCCTGACATAGAGACGCAAATATCACACCAATTCATATCTGCAGCTAGGCACGAACGGCCACGCAAGCATTCGATCTGATGCGGACTGTATCTGGAAAACCGTTCAATGTCTTCAATTAAACCATCTGGAAATCCTGGCCCGATAATAACTCGTACATCAAGTGACACGTCAGCAATATTATTTATTGCCTGCAAGGTTTTGGCGGATACATTTGCGACGTCGGAACCACCGCACGTCAGTAATACGCGTGTGGCACTATCGCGTATTTTGCGTGTTCCTAGATATGCCTTGAAGTTTGGGTTTAGAACAAAATACAAAGGCCCATTTAGTTGAGTACCTGCATTAAATCCGTATTCTTCTGCCCCTACATATGGCGTCACCACAATATCATTTGGCAGGAAGTCGACAGCATTGAACTGTAATGAAGACTTACCCAATGAATCAAACACCAGCACCTTGTCGGCTATCTTTCGGGCTGCCTTTAATTCGTTTTTGAAAAACTTTAGATCTTGCAGGGTACGATGGTGAGCTGTGTCGAAAATGATCACATTGGGATGGGGTGGCAAGACCTCTGCAAATATATTTTCAGCGCCTGCTGTTTCTTGCTCTGTCAATGTTCTAACGTTGCAACGGCCTGATAAGATTTCATTTATAAAAACATCAAGTTTCTCGCCACTGCCAAGAAAATGTACCTGCGCTCCACTTTTTATGGCAATAGTAGCAAGAGCCGTACACCGTGCCAAATGACCAAACCCAATATCTTGACCGGCATCAACCCGAAATAAAATATTTAACGGATCTAGCATCAAGCTTTACGGAAGATGGCCTGAACAGGGTCACCATCCAAACGATTTGCAAAATCATTAGCTATATTGGCCTCTGCAAAGATGGGGACAATTTCATTGAAAACATTCAAGGTAAATTCCAATTCTGCTTCGCCATGTGCAAAGCATGGAATATGACTGCAAAAATATAACAACCCTCTTTTAATACACTCTTGCATGAAAAAACTACGGCGCAATAACATTTCTTCTTCTTCATGGTGTGGAAATGATAAAACAGAACGCACGCCATAGCCCAGAACCAATACATCATCTTGCAACCCATTTTGAAGCAATATGTTTTGCAGGCCCGTTTTCAAAAGATCGCCCACTTTGTGAATATGTTGAATTACGTTTTTTTCCTCCATTTCCTCAATTGTCGCTTTACATGCGGCCAAAGCTATAGCATCACCACCAAACGTTCCTGAAAAGAAAATATCATCAAAAATTTCCATAACATCTCGACGGCCAACAACGGCGGACAATGGATAGCCGTTAGCCATTGCCTTACCAAAACACGCCATATCTGGAGTCACACCGCAAATTTCTTGAACACCTCCCATTGCAAACCTGAACCCTGTCACAATTTCATCAAATACCAACAAAGTACCTGATTTTGTACACAGTTCGCGGACTTCTTCTAAAAACCCTTCATTGGCCGGCTCAACACCGATGGGCTCCATAATCACAGCCGCAAATTCATCAGGGTAAGCTGTTAGTAAATCCTCGAGTGATGCGAGATCATTGTAAACAAAAGCGTGCGACAACTCCTGAACAGCGGCAGGTACGCCTAAATCTCGAGTAGTTGTCCCGATATACCAATCATGCCACCCATGATAACCGCAAAAGGCTACACGTTCCCTACCTGTATGTGCCCGAGCTGCACGAATTGCCCCAGTCGTCACATCTGAGCCGTTTTTGGCAAACCGCACCATTTCTGCGCATGGTATCAGGTCTACCAATTTCTCTGCGACTTCCACCTCTAAAGGGTGCATTTGGCTAAACACGGTCCCCTCACCAACTTGATGTTTAACCGCCTCATTTACCCGTTCATTTCCATAACCCAAAATAATAGGCCCCAAGGCCATTAAATAATCGAGATATTTATTGCCATCGACATCCCACACCCACGCTCCTTTACCGCGCTGGAGATAGTGAGGAGACACGGCTCCGGGCCATTGATTGGGGCCTTTAGAAAACGTTTGACTCGCAGACGGAATTACAGCGCGTCCACGCTCTAACAAACTTTTAGATTGGTCCAAAACCATTGATCCTTGCCTTTATGCTTTTGTTGTTGGCCAATTGGCGGGATTCACATATTGAGGTTCGTTAAGTGCCAAATCTCTAAAGTCAGGCCTTGCCTGACTATCAATTGTTTTCACGGCTTCTATAATTTGCATGAGCTCATCAACAGATGTAACGCCAATTAACAGCACATCAATATCCCGTTGTAGCAACCCAAAAAGTATGCATGTGGTCATAGGGCACAGATTATGCATTTCAGAAAACTTACTAACGGCCTCAAACTTATGGCGCACAGGCTCAAAATAGGCGGGCAGGTCCGTGCTTTCGATCAACAAGGCACCCTGAAGAAACAATGAACGAGTGTGAATTTCCACACCCAAAGCTTTCAATTTGGCGATATGGCCAGAAGCCAATAATCTTTGATCCAGTAGATTAACCGGCAATTGAACAAGATCAGGTGTGAATTCTTCTAAGACTCGGTCCAGTTCATCTCCGTCATATATAGAAACGCCTATTTTCTGGACCAAGCCCTGAGATTTCAACTTTTTTAAAAGTGCTACAATCTTTTCACCTCCGGGCTTAAACACATCTCTCGCATGATGAATTAACAGCCCATAAATCTTGTCGATCCTTAGGTTTTGCAAAGAACTGTGTACGGTCGTTTCAACGGCTGCAATGTAGCTATCATCAACAGAAGATAATTTGCACACAAGAGTTTTGGAAACGATCTTAAAATCGCTGTGAAATGGTATATAATCCCCTAACACCGTCTCACTGTCGCCATAAAGGCTTGCCGTATCCAGCACCGATATACCAGCCAAAGAGGCTTCTTGTAAAATTGCAGATACCTGTTGTCCCGACACTTTGCCTAAAGTGTTAGAAATCCCGTAATCGGCCCCAAACTGTACGGTCCCGAGGCCAATTCGCATAATATTTTCTGATTTCCTTTTAAGGTCGGATGACATTCATGAAAGCCTTAATGACACGTTCAACTTCGTCATCAGATAAATCCGCATGAAGAGGCAGTGAGAGGCAATGCTGATAGTAAGACTCTATAACCGGAAATTCCGTAAACAATTTGGAAGTTTTTTGCTTATGGTATGGATGCCTATAGACGGGAACATAGTGAACCTGAGACCCAACACCATGCGAATACAATTCTTCCATAACGGCCTTGCGTGTTGTTTTCAAAGCTTCAAAATCAATGCCGACAACATATAAATGATGCGCTGAACGGGCCCGATTTTCCGCAGACGATTGCGGTAGAACAGCATGAGGTAGAGAAGAAAATGCCGCATCATAACGGGCGACAATTTCGCGTCTTCTCTGAATAAAGGTCGAAAGCTTTGCAAGTTGAGACAAACCCAGCGCCGCCTGAATATCATTCATGCGATAATTATAGCCTAAGTATTGCTGCTCGTATAGCCAGGGCTCAACCTCAACCTGAGAATGCGGCTCGTTAACGGCTTCGAAACGTTCAGGGTTTCGCTCTATCCCATGATTTCTTAAGATTTTTAAGGTTTGGTACAGTTCCGCATCATTCGTGGTTATGGCACCACCTTCAGCCGTTGTAATCGGTTTAACCGGATGGAAAGAAAAGGCTGTCATATTAGCATATTCACAGCATCCAACAGGTTTCCCGTTTGCATATTGACCACCCAAGGCGTGGCAAGCATCTTCAATAATAATTTTACTTCCCGCCACCTCGCGAATGGCCGCGCTATCAAATGCTAAGCCCGCAAAATGAACGGGCATGACAACACCTATATCATCGTTTTCAGAAAGCTCCATTTTCAAGGATTTTGCCGTAAACCCTAATCCGCCTGGGTCTACGTCCATCAATTGAACGTCTCCCCCGCAATAGTTGATGGAATTGGGAGAAGCCACAAAGGTAAGTGCCGAAGTCACGCCTTTTACGCCAGGTTTTACGCCGCCAGCCAAGCATGCAACATGCAGGGCAGCTGTACCGCTGCTGACAGCCACTGCAAAACGTGCGCCCACACTTTCAGCGAGTGCCTTTTCGAACGCTTCAACAACAGGGCCTTGCGTCAGAAAGTCACCACGCAAAACCGTTGTGACGGCGTCGATATCATCGTCGCTTATTTTTTGCCGGCCATAGCCAAGGAAACGGTTAGTGGTCAATCTATTATCTTACACAATTTTTCAGCGTCAATCCAATCTGTGTTTGAATTGCTCGCATATTCAAAATTTTCTGCCACAGGCCTGCCTTCGCTTCCTTCATAGGTAGTGTTTTCAGCTGCCCACGTCTGAAACGCTGGATGAATGATATAATATTTATCATATTCCAAAGTGTTGAGGGCCTCATCACCCGGAACCATAATTTCGTGCAACTTTTCACCTGGTCGAATACCGATGGTTTCTAGCTCGCAATCTGGGCCAATAGCTTTTGCAAGATCAACGATTTTCATCGAAGGAATCTTGGGAATAAATATTTCCCCACCACGCATCAAATTCAAGCATATGTCCACGAAACTCACACCTTCTTCAACTGTCAGCCAGAACCGTGTCATTCTAGAGTCTGTAATTGGCAACTTACCTGTTGAAACCAAATTCTTGAAGAAAGGGATCACACTTCCCCGTGAACCGATCACATTACCATAACGAACCACCGAAAAAATGGTCCCATTGCTTCCAGATAAGTTATTCGCCGCCACAAACAATTTGTCTGAACAAAGCTTTGTTGCCCCATAAAGATTCATAGGGTTTACGGCCTTGTCAGTTGAAAGCGCTATAACCCGCTTAACTCCAGCTGTTATAGAAGCATTGATAACATTTTCCGCTCCAAGAACATTTGTCCTAATGCATTCGATTGGATTGTATTCAGCGGCTGGAACTTGCTTCAAAGCCGCGGCATGAACTACGGTATCAACCCCATCTAACGCTCTCATCAACCGTTGTTCATCTCGGACGTCACCAATGAAGTACCGCAAGCAAGGGTGACTGATATCTTGTTCCATTTCGAACTGCTTAAGTTCGTCACGAGAAAACACGATAAGACGTTTTGGCTTATAGTGCTCCAAAACCATCTTAATAAATGCTCTACCAAATGACCCAGTACCACCCGTAACTAAAAGTGATGCGCCATTAAAATCGAAGGGCTGATTGCCGTGCATTTTTAGTCCTATCTTCTAAGAATAATTAACATTTTTTTTCATTTTTTAATGCCTTCAATCCCTCTTTGAGATTAGGCATAGAATGTCCAATAAAATTAGCAATTTTATCAGACGACAGTGACATGTCTTCTGGACGAGGGGCTACAAGCCCAGCATTTTCCAATTTACCTGGTACTATTAATTCATTAGGTAACGAAAACGCATGAGCCAACTCGCTCGCAAATTCGTATTTGGAAACACGTTCTGATCCCACTAGGTTATAAATCCCTTTTGCATTGCATTCAACAATTCCTACCAACGTCGGACAAAGGTGTGCCAGACAAATTGGTGTAAAATAAGAATTTATAAAGGCTTTCACTTCCCGGCCACTCCGTAATGATGACAAAATCCAATCGGAAAGTGATGTTCTCCAAGGTCGCCCAGCGCCATAAAAATTTGTACGGACAGTTAAACTATCAGGAAACGCCTCCATAACGGCAGCTTCTCCATCAGCTTTGGTGCGTGCATATGCATTCATCGGTTGAGGAATAATATTTTCCGTCACCATTGGCACCGATCCGTCCCACAAATGGTCTGTCGATATATTAACAAAGCGAATATTGCAATCAAGCGACCATTTTGCTAATTCCTCGGGCACTGAAACATGAATTTCATAAGCCAAGTTTTCGTTTTCTTCACAGGCATCAACATTTGTTAACCCTGCGGCGTAAACAATCACGTCAATATCTAGACGTTTTATCGTGTCACGCAATGTTGTATCTAGGTCTAGTAAATTTACTTTTAGCTCTGAAACACCATCAAGCCCGATCGGATGTTCATGAACTGTGCCAAAAACCTCTTTTCCATCTGCAAGAAGATATTCGCATAAACGATATCCCAAAAGACCTGAGGCGCCTATAACAAGCCACTTTTCAAATGTGTCCATGATTTACAGCTACCTTATATCGCGTGCGCTGGGTTTGGAAATATGAGCCAAATATATTTTCAAACTTCTTCAACAGCACTGTGAGTAGACGTTTTCCAAACTTTGTCCATAGGTAATATCGAATCAGCATGTGTCAACATTCCTTGTCGATGGGAAACAATGATCGTTGTACATGCCCCTTTCAACGCTGCAACCACTTGCGCGATTTCTGCTTCTGTATCCGAATCCAAATTTGCAGAAACCTCATCCAATATCAAAAGCTGAGGCTTATTAAGCAAGGCTCTCGCCAACGACAAACGTTGTTTTTGGCCTGCGGACAGACCCTCTCCATTCTCATTGATTTTATGATTCAAAAAGTCTGGATTTTCAGCAATAAGCCCCCCAAGATGGGCAAGTTCCAAAGCCTCAAGGCACGCTGGCTCGGAAACATCTGTTTCTTTGGATGCTCCGTAACGTAAGTTATCAGCAATCGTACCGTCGATCAGCAGGGGATCAGCACCCACATAGCCCAAGTTTGACGCACGTTTATTAAAAAAATCCGTCGGCGTAAATTCATCAATGGACACGTTCCCCCCTGTTGGGTGCAAAACGCCTAAAATCAGACCAAGCAGTGTTGACTTCCCAGAACCGCTCGGCCCCACAATAGCAAACTGGCAGCCACTTGGAATGAAAACACTAAAGTCTGACAAAACCTGCACGCTCTCATCGGTGTACCGAAAGCTCACATTATCAACACGGATTTCAGGCGGTTTAGACTGAGGCAAGAGGTCTTCTTGCCCAAATCGTCTTATATGATTATACGGTGAAGATTTACTAAGAATATTTAACTTTTGTGGAGGTCTGCCTACATTTTCAAAATCTACCGTATTCATCGCCGTAAAAATGCTTGCTGCAATATCAAAATGTGGCCGATTGGAAGCTAATGCAGAAAATGTCCCCATGCCGTTCGCCAAGGCTTGCTGGAATCTTAGGAACATATAAATAAATGAAATAAAGGCCGCGCCTTCCAAGTTAATAAAATTAATATTCACAAAAATCAAAACAACAATCAAATAGCCTCCTACTAATGTCGGCATAACCATGTTCAGTGTCGTTAGAACCATAATGCGAGTATAGTTAGACGCGTATTGCAAAATACTTTGCACTTGTCTTTCGTATTCCATGTCTTGTGTTCTTAAGATACGAACCAACAGCCAGTTTCTCGATATTCTCTCTATACCCCTAACAAGCTTTCTGCCTTCAACGGGCATGTTCTCGGCTAATGGCTTTATGCGGTTGTGGATACTTCTGATGAAAATTCCAGCAACCCCAAATACAGCAACGCCGATCGCAGCTGTTTCCCAAGAAATCCAAAATAACACGCCCAACATAAAAGTAGCCTGCAAAAATGAATTCAACAGCGTGCTTAATGAAGAAATATAAGTTCCCGCTTTATCTGCCACTTCATTATTTCGAAAATTAATTTCTGCAGCAGAAAGGAACGCAGGGTCTTCTCTTTGTAGCAGCTCGTAATGCGCGCCAACCTTCACCTTTGTTTGCACCAACACAAACGCAAAGCGACCCGCAACATAGGTTATGAAACCAACCACCCCACGCAAGGTAAGCACAACAAGTACACTCAGTAGCAACACGGTTTCACTGGGCGACCAATCATTCAGATAACCTGATAGAGTATTATCTCCAAGATCGAAACCTAGTGTCATCAGAATGAGTTGCATGCTAACAGCTACGGCAAATTCAACACCTCCCATCGAAAGAGATGAAATGCTACCAACCAACAGCCAAAGTAGCACACGCCCCTCTATCATGTGCCTTAGCCCAAACGGTACAAATGACATTTTCAAAATATTTCAGCTACCTATAATAGGTGGTTAAGCGCCATAGAAGCCATTAATTGTGTCAGCCACATATTCAATTTGATCTGGCGTTAAGTGTTGGTGGTGAGGGAAAGCAAGGACATGGCCTGCCTGGTTTTCAGCAACAGGTAAATCCCCGGCTTTATAACCAAATTTCTGCGCAGCAGGTTGCAAATGCAAGGGACAGCCATAGTAAACTAAGCTTTCAATTCCGTTTTCACGTAGGTGCGCCTGAAGCTCATCCCGGCGCTCGCATAATGATAGGCACATAACATAAGAGGTTTTCTGATTGCTTTTATCTTGAGGAATCCGCACTTCTGAAGCCCGGATCATTTCACGATAAAGTGCGACATTCGCCTGCCTTTTTTCTATAATCCCATCAAGACGCTTGAGACGAAAACGTAGCACCTCGGCATTTAGAATATCGAGCCTAGAGTTTACGCCATACTCAACGCAGTTATCACGATCAGCAAGACCATGATTCCGATATAATCGGACCTTGCGGGCTACATCATCATCATTGGTTAACAATAATCCACCATCGCCAATCGCATTTAAGTTTTTCAATGGGTGAAAGGATATCGCACCAGCCAAACCAAAAGTTCCGCCATGTTGACCATCTAAATATGATCCCATGCATTGAGCAGAATCTTCCAAAACAACAAGGTTATGGCGCTCAGCTATTTCTAAAATTTTTGACATATCCGCCACACGACCAATCCAATGAACGGGCATGATGGCTTTGGTCTTAGGCGTAATTGCAGCCGCAATCAAATTGGAATCGATGTTCTGATCAGGACCAACATCAACATACACAGGCTTTGCACCAACATGAGCTATCGCCCCTGACGTCGCGACGAAGGAGATAGGTGTCGTAATAACTTCATCCCCACGTCCCACGCCCGCAGCCATTAAACTCATCATCAAGGCATCCGTCCCTGAATTCAGGCCAATGCAATGTTTGGCCCCTGTGTAGATGCTGACATCATTTTCAAATTCAGCAAGTTCAGGAGTCATAACCAAATGACCAGATTCAAGAACCCGTTCAACACAGTGTAAGAGCTCTTCTTTTTCTTCTATGTATCGTTGCTTGAGATCAATAAAAGGGACTTTCACGTCGTTCATGTCAGGAATACCCATAAAAATTGCGAACAGTTTCAATTACGAAATGTATTTGTTTTTCTGAAAGATGCTGGTCCACGGGAAGTGATATGCACTCTAGAGCTTGCTTATCCGTTTCAGGAAAGTCACCCGCTACATACCCAAGGTGCTTTAAAGCATCCTGTCGATAAAGGGGAATGGGGTAGTGAACTTTAACATCAATGCCCTTTGAAGTGCAATGCTCAACCAGTTCATCTCTTTGATCAACAAGCATTGCAAAAAATAAAAACATACTGTCGACGCCATCATCTATGGCTTGGAGGCGAATTTCCGGCATATCAGCGAAGCCCTTAATATACAGCGCACCGTTTTCACGTCTTCGAGATGCAATCCACTCAATGCTTTTTAAAATTTTCTTGCCGACAACAGCCTGAACCGTATCAAGGCGACTATTATACCCTAAACATTCCATTTCATCGCGATTACGCAACCCATGATTACGTAAAAGTCTAAGTTGACGGTCCATTTCAGCATCATCTGTTACGATGACACCAGCATCTCCCCAAACATTTATAATTTTTAACGGATGCATTGAAAAAGCCGTCGCAATCCCCCAACTCCCCACCATTTTCCCGTTGCGTGTTGCCATTTGGCTTTGGCAACCGTCTTCAACAACTGAAAGATCATGCGCTTTTGCAATTTTTACAATTTCGTCCATACGAGCTACATTCCCCGCAATATGAACGGGAATGATTGCTTTTGTATTTGGTGTTATCGCGGCCTCTATCCGACTAGGCGCGATTTGCATATCGTCCCCGCAGTCCACTAAAACCGGCGTTGCCCCGACTTCCGCTATGGCACCAACGGTTGCCCAGAACGTATTGGCTGCTGTAATCACCTCATCGCCGTGGCCAATGCCTAGCGCCCTAAGTGGGATTTTCAGAGCATCCGTTCCCGACCCCACGCCTATTGAATGGCGACGGTTTACTTTAGCAGAAAACTGTTTCTCAAACTCGCCAACTTCTTGGCCAAGCGTGAAGTCACCACGAACCACAACATCTCTAATTTCTTTAAGGATGTCATCAGGGTCAGCATACTGGTCAAGAAGTGGGGAATAGCGAACTTTTATCAAAATTTTATCCTAAATATGTCATAAAAAAGTGTTTAACTTGCTCATACTGTCTCATTATCCGTCGTCATCAACTCTTGATGGCGGGATAAAAATGTCCCGGATATATCCGTTGCTTTTTCGTATTCATTAAAATTTGACCTAAACTTATCTTTGAATTGCTTTTGTAACTTCATCTGCGCTTTCGGTCTAGGAATACCGTCAATGACTTCATTTATTTCTTGAGTGACCGCCAGAATTTCTTCGGAAGTATTTTCTTCAGGGACAATGCAATGATTTTGATAAAATTCTGTCCTTCCGATCCCAGACGTTCCCGAAAAAAAACCCAAATCCCGCATCTCAAGAAAATTCAATGGCCTCTTCTTATTTTTCCACCACAACACTTTTGGCATATAGATATCGGAACGTGTATATGGCTCACTATGGTTAAGAGGGAGAAGGTTGATAAAGGCATACGGAACATCAAAAACAGCTGAAAACCCACTAATCCCCGTATTCCCAACAACGGCAAATTTGGCGTGTGCAAAAAGGTAAATATCTAAAAATTCATCACGATTAGTCGAAGCATAATCTATGATATGAGAACCATGCTTATCAGACAGTGACTCAGAAACTTTGGCCCCCATTCTCAAAGCATATCCCCCCTTCTCCGCAACGTATTCCATTGCTTCAATATAGTTACCGATAGAGCTGTCTCGATAATCGTGATAACTCCAGTCTATGTTTGGCATGGCTTCATCAAGATAAGCTGAATCCCGATTGGCAAAACACGCATACCAATCATCTGGCCCGATTCCCAGCAAAGACAGATAGGCCTGCCCTTTTGCGTGTTCTTCTGCCGTAAATGACATTATGTTTTTTTCTTTTTGAAAAATCGGGGCAATTTCATGCCCATAACTATATTTTACAAATGGCTGTATCCACGATTTTCCTCGTGGAAATGCCAACAAAAAATAAACACTGTATGATGCAAGGTTTATACAAAAAAAATAACGTTTAATCATTTCAAACACCGCATTATTACAAATTCCATCCGTCAACAGTAGGTAATGCGTTTTCCGAGGAGATGGATCAACAGCCTGAAGCCGCAACAAATATTCCGGTGTAACGATAAAGGGTTGAATTCTGGTGCCATCTATAAAAGCTAACTTCACCATGCGGAATGGCCGAATAATAATAAGAATTGAGACAATTGAAAATCGCAGAAAGCAAATAATGAGCTGTACAAGCGCCTTTCCTAATTGCCGCTTTAGAAAAAACAACATCCTTATTGCTTTCCTTTCAAAATCAATTCATCCGACACCCTGAAGACAGAGCTAACCACAGAGCCCAGCACCTTATTTGCCTTTGTCGAATTCATGGATACGTCTCCGGCACGGTTCTCGTGGCGTATAAATTCATTTATGCTACAGCCTTGGACAGGTAACAAAGGACGCTTGGAGGGAGAGAGCTTGTTTTCCAAATACTTTGCAATATCAAAGTGACAAACTCGATCGGGCCCGCCAACGTTATAAAGCCCCGTTTCTCCATTTTCACAGAACTGGACAATGAGTTTGGTCACCTCATCTATAAATATGGGGGAAAAAAAATAATCATTTGCGGCTTTTGTAAGTGTGCCGTCTAACAATGCTGATAACATTGCGGTCACCAACGTACCATCCCCGAATTCTTTTCCATATATTTTAGCAAAACGCAGCGTAAGCCAATCGCACCCCGTAGCCAGCAAATACTGTTCAACATCTCTTTTCTGATGCCCGTATTCTATGATGGGGTTTACACTGTCACTTTCTGAATACCTACCTTTAGCACCACCATACACGCCATCACTTGAGGCAAAAACGGGGACAATATCATTTTCAATCAACTGATCAATCACTCGTTTCGTGTGGTCCACATTGAGGAGACGAGCCATTTCTGGGTTCGCAGCGATGTGCTCTACATTTGTTTCTGAAAACAAAATAATTCCATGAGAATAATCTGCGCGTAAGTCTATTTTTTCAGACAATGAATTTTTTGTGGCATCAAAAATTATATCATTTAAACCTGTTGCTTTTCTGTAAGTAACATCCGCCCGCTGCGAGCCCACACGAGTGTGCAAATGACGCCCTATAAAACTACCTCCACCCAAAATAAGAATTTTACGTTTTTCAGTGCCCACAATTAAAACGGGCCCTTAAATGCAGGATGAGGCGTATCTATCGGATTTTTCTGTCGTGCATCTTCAAACAAAGCTAATACAGTCTGCATTTTGCTTTCAGAAAATTCTAATGATCGGCAGACTGAACGCGCAATATCCAATGCGTCTGGGTAATAATTGACGATGAGCCCTCGCGAGCTTGGAGTTGGATGGTCAGCAACTCCAAGCCTCTGAGGAGGCCCTTTCAAGCTGGAAAAACAGTGTTCGGTAATTTCAGAAACAATTTCAGCACCCAATCCATATTGTCGCCAACCCATATCAACGGTCAGCAATTGTCCCGTTTTAGACACAGACGCTTTAATTTTGTCATACACGAAAGGCCTTGCGACACGGATATCTAAGACTTCCAGTTCGACACCAACTGATGACAAGACATCTGCGGCCATCATGGCCTCTAAGGTCATGTAGCTTGCTGCGACCACGGTAAAATCCCGCCCTTCGCGAACAATTTTGGGGCCATCTAAGGGCAGGCTATCGTATTCGTCAGAAACGGCCCCTTCTACATAATGGCACCAACGGTTTTCAATGAAAATGACCGGATTGTTATCTTCAACAGCTCCGATAATCAGACCCTTCGCATCAGCAGGATATGTTGGCATCACCACTTTCAATCCAGGAATATGTGCAAACATACTTTCTAAACTTTGGCTGTGGTTAGGACCTTGGCCCCAGCCGCGTCCAACGACCAACCTGATAACGATGGGGACACTGTCACGGCCTTCGCTGATATACGAAATTTTTGCTGCATTGTTAACAATTTGTTCCATCGCTAATAAAGCAAATTCAACTCGATGAAAGCTAAGAACGGGCCGTTTTCCCACGAGGGCTGCGCCGATGGCAACTCCCGTTAGAGCATTTTCAGAAATTGGCATTTCGATAATGCGGTCATGACCGATCTCATTGCCTAATCCTTTCAATGTCCCGAACACTGAGGTGGGGTCGGAAGCCCCTTCAGCGAAAAACAGAACGCTTGGATCTTTAAGGGCTACATCGCGGAGGCCATCACGAATTGCCTGTGCCATATTAATGATATGCAGGCTCATTCTTCTATTTCCTCTTTACGCGTATACAAATTCATCAGCCTCAGCTGCGGATGGTAAGGAATCATTTTTTGCACGGCAAAAACTGTCGTCAATTTCAACAGCGATCTCTTGCTTTATTTTCTTGAGCCAATCAGGCTGAATATTTCCACTTTCTTCCATGGCTTGTTCAGCCATAAGAAGCGGACATTGTTCACGCCAATAGTCAATTTCTTCAGCCGTTCGGTAATTCAGGTGGTCATCAGATCCAGGTCCGCAATGTTCGCGGTGGCGAAATGTATCTAAGACCAGAAAGGCCGGGCCTTCTCCACGGCGGCAGCGTGCTACAGCTTCTTGTGTTACAGCAAGAACCTTAAGAACATCATTTCCATTCAAGCGTTTTGTCCAAATCCCGTGGGCATCAGCTACCTGTTCAATTGAACGAGATTTTGGCTGGCGCTCATCAATATGGGTGTAAATTGAATATGAATTATTTTCGCAAACGAACACGACAGGTAATTTACGAAGAGCTGCAAAATTCATACTTTCGTGAAAAACGCCCTCTTCTACAGTAGAATCTCCAAAGAAAGTTACACTAACGGCATCGGTACCATCGAGCTGATCTGATAGCGCCGTACCCACAGCCAGTGGAATAGAGCTTCCAATAATGGGAATGCTTGCGTGAAAGTTAACCTGATGGTCTGCCAGATGCATCGAACCACCGCGCCCACCGACACAGCCTGTTTTCTTTCCGTATATTTCGGCAATCATTTGATTTAAATCGCCTCCTCGCGCAAGATAGTGTGCGTGGCATCTATGTGTGCTGAATACTCGGTCTTGCGTTTGTAGCGCGGAACAAACACCAACGGCGGCGGCTTCTTGGCCAATAGACAAATGTACCGGGCAGCGCATTTCTTGATTCGAATATTCTTCAGCAATTTTTTCTTCGACACTGCGAATCCGTAACATGTCTCGGTATAATAAAGATAATGCCGTCATTGAGAGTTGTCCTGTTTAATGCCCATATTCATTAAAACATCAGTACGATGTTACATTAACGTCCAGTAGTAGTCACCCGTGTATCCCGCCTCATCATAAACTTTCAACCAACCTTCTGGATAATCATAAAATTTAGCTGTTAACACCCAACTTTCAAATACGTCTTTCTGATCAGGGCTAAAATAACTGTCCACTTGAACAAAGCTTTTTCCTTTAGCCAAACGTTCCATTTCCTTAACAGCTTGCACACAACCAGCACGGTCTAAATTGTGAATGGCGTTGATGGACAGCACTGCATCAAAGCTGCCGTCAGGAAATGGCAAGTCATCTGCGGACCCAATTTGCAAACGTCCTACGACTTCATGTTCACAATGCATCAAGGCGTATTTGGACACGTCTATGCCATAAGAATCTATGCCCAAAGCACACAAATCTTTGACAAGAAAACCTTTGGCACAACCAACATCCAAAACCCGGTCACCAGGTTTTAAGCCAAAGTAATCTATAATATCTTGAGCAACCGGCTGCCATCGGCCATCATAGCGATAACCACCATAACCGTATTCGCGGGGACCATCAAAATACATCTCACCATATTCACTGGCAATACGAATATGCTCTGTCGTTTTTGCAGACTTACGCGCCTCAACATTGCGTTTACTTTGTGGAAGCGCGCGCAATAAATTAATTTCAGCCATTTTGATAGTTGTCCTGCAAACCTTTGAGTGTCCGGGCTATCCCTTCCGCCAGAGGGGTGTATTCAAAATCCGGGAATGCCGTCTGCGTTATGGCTGGATCAAACGCACGATAGCCATTGTGTGGCATCTCGCCTTGACGGGGAGACCCTTGGATCACAGGAGGATTATCAAAGTGCGCCAACACCATTTCAGCGATGTCTTTAAAGGAGGTCACCACACCGGTTGCCGCGTTGAGCACGCCGTGGCTTTGGTGAGTCAGCATTCTAACAATCAAATCGGCGACATCATCCACCAACACATGATCACGTTGTTCTTCCCCTTCGCCAAATAAAACAATGCTTTTACCATCCGCAGCCAAGCGTCGAAAGCGGTTGGGGCCATAGCCGTTGTGTGGGTCATTGACGCCATAGATCAGCGTTGGACGGATAAAGGCAAGCGGACATACGCAAGCATTTTTCAACATCACTTCACGGACCAAATGCATGACCCCGTGCAACGATCCTGGTTGCGCACATGACGTTTCGTTCAACGCCTTCATGCTGTCGGCATAAACCGCGTCTGAACTGACATACACTACGTGAGCTGGAGTGACTTTGCCCAAAGCATCACACACGCTGGACATCATGCGGATATTTTTTTCCAACATGGAATTGTCTTTGACAGGGGCTTGTGCCGAAATGACCAAAAGCGAGTCTTCTGCTTTTAATAATTTGGCCAATTTCGCTCCGGCATCTTCTGCTATTAAGTCTACATCTTGCCGGCCCAGCGCTAAGGTCGGCACGCCATCCAATTTCAGTCTTTCTGTAACAGTACTGCCGACAAAACCAAGCGCTCCTAAAATAACAACGCGCGCGGGTTTGATTGATTGGTCATAAAGGTGTTTCAACACAGTTTTTTATCTTCCCTTTAAATTAAACGCCCAGAGTTATCTGGGTAAGCCCAGATGCGCGTGCATCTTCGCCTTTGATCATTGCATACGGATCAATAATGATTTTGCCCGCCATTGCTTGAGCCAATTGCACAGCAGAAATTTCACGAAATTCCGGCCAAGGTGTCATGATGACAACCACGTCGGCTCCATTTGCCGCTTCCAATGCAGATGATGACCCAATGGCATTTTCACCAGCTTGATCTGCTTGCACAATGGGGTCAAACACAGTGGCTTTCTTTTCACCAAGTCTGTTTAATAAAACCAAAGCTGGAGAATTCTTGGTGCTGTGAGTATTTTCTTTGTAAGCCAAGCCCAAGATTGAAATTTTCGCGTCAGGATTGTCATTCAAGACCGCCTTGACCAATGCCCTATAAGGCCATTCCTTGCGATGAAGACTGTTGTTGATCCACGCGCGCACTACACCAACATCTGTTTCGCAGGTTTCTCCCATACGTATAACGGACGCAAGATCGCGTTCTAAGTTTCCACCTGAAATGCCCAACCCTGGGGCGATATAGCTAAACTCACCAATGCGGCGATCCAAACGAAGAGAAGGTACAATTTCTGACCAGTCTGCGCCAAGGTTTTCACAAATTTCAGCCATAGTGTTCGCCACACAGACCGAAGCAACCAAGCACATGTTGATCGAAATTTTTGCCAATTCTGCACTTTCATATCGCATAGGCAAAATAGGGCATCCATGGGCTTCTAAGAAAGCTCGATATACCGCTGGTAATGGTTCCGTTGGGTCAGCACAACCAACAATATATCGTTCAGGAAAAAGCGCGCGTTCAACGGCACGACCAAAGATCAAAGTTTCAACCTGATAGTATATAGGCCGCACAGCACGATCAAGTGCGCGCGTGAAACCAGGATTCACTTGGCTCAGCACCACCAGCACTGTATCCCGACGAAGTGCGGGTTCGACAATTTTTAACAGCGCATGAATACCTGTGAGATCACTTTTGCCTTCGTCATCGGTTGGAACATCTAGGGCTACATAGGTCACATCACATTTTTGCAAGTCGTTCAAATCAGATGTGAACATAATATTTCCCCGATGTTCACGTAATAAGTTGTCCAATTGCGGTTCAGTCACAGGCAACTCACCTTGCTTCAAGCGCACAATTAATTCCGCATCCTGATCGAAGCAAACCATCGGAAAACCCTTGGAGGCCCCGGCTATTGCAGAATTTAATCCAAGGTGCGTTAATCCGCAAAAACCTATAGTTGGCTTGCTCATGAATGAGCTCCTTCTGGCAGAATAGACTCAACACCAACCTGCTGAGCAAGAGTCCTCAATGTTTTGTTGAGCCAAATATCATTGACAATATTGCCTGCTGAACCCGACTGACACAGTCTGATAAAGTGATGATATTCGTCAACCCACGTTGGATCATCCTGAACCAATGTTTCGGTTTCTTCCGGGGGGCGACCTGCGGGTAAAACTCGGGTGCGATGAATGAAAGTGCTTGGTCCCCATTTGCACAGAGATTCAATATGGGCACTTCCTTTTTCGGCAAAAACATCGCATGTGAAGTGATTGCGCCATGAAAGCATTGTCATTTCTAACTGAATTGCCGGACCGTCATTGCTGCCCAAAATCACATGATCGAAAGAGTTATTTTCGTGACGAAAAGCTCCACAAACTTCAAAGTCTGCCTTGTAATTTCCGCCCAACCAATATCGAAGTGTATCAAGCAAATGGCTCCCTAGGTCGGGAAGAACGCCAGCTGCTTGGTCACGCCACGCACTGTCACGAACGAGGCGTGCTGTCCCATTTCCGTAAAACATCCGCAGCGAATAAATTTCACCCAGAACTCCACTGTCTATCAGTTCCTTCATGCGTACAAAGTGCGGTTCAAATCGATGATTATAGGCGGTGTAGCAAACGACGTTGTTTTCTTTGGCCAATGCAGCTAGGGTTTTAATTTCATCATCGTTTGCAGCTAATAAAGGCTTTTCCACCAGCACATGCTTACTATTACTTAATAAGTACATCAAAAGTTCTAATTTAACTTCATCAGGGGTACAAACCAGCGCGGCATCAAAATCTGACAACGCAACGTCTTTGACAAACTGAAAATCAGCATCTCCATTCACCGGGTCAACCGTAGCAACACACTCATTTCCAGCGGCGCCTTGGCGTTTATAGCCCTGCACGCCCATACCAATGACAATCACACGCATATTTGAACTCATTCGTAGTTGGCTATTTTTTCCACGGCATCTATTTTCCGCAGCACGTCTTCGGGCTTGATTGGAATGTTGCCGTCAAATTCACATTCACAAGCTGCGGCCATGGAGCCCAAAATTGCGGCAATCACTGGTTTTCCAGTCGCCATCATGGACAAGGTGGCATAAGAGAGCAACGCATCACCCGCGCCCACCGCGTCAATCACATTGTTTGCAAAGCTGTCGATTGAAAAAAAGTTTTCATCCCCATGCTTATCTAAAGCCCCCAACACGAAAACACCACGATCACCCATTTTGAGGATCAGCAGTTTACTACCTGTTTCCTTTACGAGACTTCCGCCAAGGCCGCCAACAGTGGATTCTTGATCCGCCATGGCAAAGCGGGCTTCGCGTTCGTTAGGGGTGATCAGGTCGAAGTCCTTAAAGTCTGTAATATTGCCCCATCGGCTTGCCACTTGACTGTCCGCTACCCGGTACACATTGACCGGAATAGCTTCAGTCAGCAATTCGGCCGTATTACGATTAAAGATACCGTGTCGAAAATCACTAAATACAACGGCGTCGGTCGGGGTTGTTTTAATAGCTTCAATCAAAGTATCGCGGATGTGGTCAGATATAATTCGATTGTCTAGGGTATCGATTTTTAGCAACCGATAGCCACCGGCTATAATTGCATTTTTGTTTACCGTCGGGCGGGTTTTATCGATGATCGCCTTGCAGTCAACTCCAGACTCTTTCAGCCCTTTCATCACAAATTCTTTTAAGGCATCGTCGCCCAACACCGTTGAAAACACCACTTCAGCACCGGCTGCTCGCAAATGCTGGGCTACGATGCCTGCACCTCCAATATAATTATCGCAACCTTGGTACAAAACACTAAAGGTTGGTGTTTTGGTTTGACCTCCGATCAATGTGGAACGGGTATAGCTGTCCACGATAGTGTCGCCCACCACATGCACGCGTTTGCCTTTTAAGTTGTCCAGCGTTGTGCGTAAATCGTCAAAACTGATGTCTTGTTCCCGCATCAACATTAACAACTTTTCCATCTGGATCTGAGGCAGTTCCAAATTGATCAAGTTAGTGGAAGAATAGACCACGTCACCTGGGGTAAATATCATTTCCCCACCATAGCCCTCAACGATATCGACCTCTTCTTGGGTCGACGAAGGCAAGCCAGTGCTAGTGTATTCAAACCCCTTGGCAAAATAGTCAGGTTGCAAGGCTCGTATATTATCCAAAGGCTTCGCCTTGGTGTCGATGATGACAAAGTCAATCATCTCGAACGCCGCTAGATTCAATGCCCGTAATTGCTCAGGAACGTGCGGACGATATGCCCCTTTTTTAATATGGCGGTCCGCCGTGATGCTGGCAATCAAAACGTCCGCCTTACTTTTTGCATAGGCTAAGTGACGCACATGTCCTGGATGCACCACGTCAAAAACGCCGTGGCACATAATGGCCGTTTTTTGGCGTGGGTAGGTACCAATGATGGCCTGCAATGCATCCAACGTCACAATTTTGTGGCGATACTTTTCAAAAAATTCAGAGGTCATTATATACGGCGTCCGATCCCATGTATTTAAAACAAGCCTGTGTTGCTTCTACGATACTGTCCGCCTCCCACAAGGGAACGTATTTCCAGTCATCAATTTGTTCAACCATCATCACAGCCTTATTTTTGAAAGGTAACGTTGGTCGCCAATCAACTTCTGTTGATATTTTTATTATTTTACAAATGAGCAATTTGACTCTCCCGGATATTTTGCATCTAAAACTGCGTCCTCACCCAATAATTCAACACGACGATTTCGGACTATGGTTTATCTGCGCCAAGATTATAAAATTGTCCGCACCGATCTGTTGTCGCTGCGACATTATATAAATTTTAGGCACGCTACCGCAGTCTGGGTGAAAATCACACCAGATACGTTCCAATTGCAGGCCACCGCTTAGGGCTTCGCTTTAGGATGCGATGGCTATTTTCTCAACGGGTACGGTAATTCGTACTTCACGGCCCATAATATCAAGCAACAAGACCACCCGTTTATCGTCAGAAACTTCTTCCAACAAAGCGGTGCGATCGGAAAAAGCGGAATCGTG